>Ga0153999_1001191_pt1 | contig 10465 bp, 11 predicted proteins | sample TSNC083MetaG_FD_104675 | JGI IMG/M metagenome (GOLD analysis project Ga0153999, IMG submission 104675) | Attine ant fungus gardens microbial communities from North Carolina, USA - TSNC083 MetaG | ecosystem: Host-associated > Fungi > Mycelium > Unclassified | place: USA: North Carolina, Lumber... | reverse complement strand
TTTCCGACCATTTCACGCGCTTTTCGGTTAAATACCGCCCAGTATTCGCCCTCAAAACGCATAAAATGGACGAAAAGATTCGGCACAAATCTGATAACGGACTTTTGTCCCAGGCTCCTAGCAAACCAATAAGGAGGCTTAAATGATTTATCCAACCTACAACGAAGTCAAAGAACTATTGAAAACCGATAATTACAAACGTATCCCAATAACCCGGGAGCTGTTTTCAGACAAAATTACGCCGATTACAGTAATTCAAATCTTAAAACATGTAAGTCATCACTGCTTCATGCTGGAAAGCGCGGAGCCGTCTGAGAAATGGGGAAGATACACGTTTCTGGGTTACGATCCTATTTTGGAGTTGACCTGTCAGGACGGCCGGCTTTGTTTGAAGAGCAGTACCACCGTGAACAGTCAGACGCCGCATCCGGGCGAGACGATCCGAAATATTATCGCCGAGAATAAAGCCCCGCGGCTCGAAGGGCTTCCGCCTTTTACAGGCGGGCTGGCCGGTTATTTTTCCTACGACTACATCAAGTACAGCGAACCCTGTCTGAATTTGGACGCCAAAGATGAGGATTCTTTTAAAGATGTCGATCTGATGTTGTTCGATAAGATCATCGCCTTTGATAATTACCGGCAAAAAATTATACTGATCGTCAATATGCAGACCGAGCAGCCGGTTGAGAATTATAACAAAGCGGTAATGGAACTGGAAACAATGGCTCACCTGCTGAGCAGCCAGGAGCCGGTCAAGACTGAGCCGCTGAAACTGCATTCGGAGTTTCGTGAACTTTTTGATAAAGAAGCTTACTGCAAGATGGTGGAGCGGGGTAAACACTATATCAGAGAAGGTGATGTATTTCAGGTGGTATTATCCAACCGTATGGATGCAGATGCATCGGGAAGTCTGCTGGATGCGTATCGGGTCATGCGAACCACCAATCCGTCCCCTTATATGTTTTATTTCAGCAGCGATGATGTAGAAATCGCAGGGGCGTCACCGGAAACACTGGTGAAACTCGAAAATGGAACGCTTCACACCTTTCCGCTGGCAGGAACACGCCCTCGTGGCGAGAACGAAGAAGAAGATAAAAAGTTGATGAAAGAATTGCTGGAAGATGAGAAGGAAAGAGCCGAACATAATATGCTGGTGGATTTAGGACGGAATGATTTGGGTAAAATCAGCCGGATGGGAACCGTTGAGGTAGAAAAATACATGGATATAGAGAAATTCTCCCATGTCATGCATATTGGTTCCACCGTTTGCGGTAAAATTCGGGAGGATAAAGATGCGGTCGATGCCGTGGATGCGATTCTGCCGGCGGGTACGCTGTCGGGAGCACCGAAGATTAGAGCCTGCCAGATTATCAATTCTCTGGAAAATAACAAGCGTGGTATCTATGGCGGTGCCATTGGTTACATTGACTTCACCGGGAATCTGGATACCTGTATCGGAATCCGGCTGGCATTTATGAAGAATGGTAAAGTATTTATCCGCTCGGGAGCAGGCATTGTCGCCGACAGTGTGCCGGAAAATGAATATCAGGAATGTATCGATAAAGCTCAGGCGGTAGTAAATGCGGTGAAAGCAGCAGAAGGAGGGCTGGATAAATGATTTTATTAATTGATAATTATGATAGTTTTTCTTACAACCTATATCAGTTGGTTGGAACATGTACTGAGGACATTCAGGTTGTCCGCAACGATGAAATCAATATTTCCGGCATTTATACCCTTGATCCCGAAGCAATTGTACTTTCACCGGGACCGGGGCGTCCGTCCGGAGCGGGCATCTGCACTAATGTGGTCCGTGAGCTGGCTGATAAAGTTCCGATTTTGGGGGTATGTCTGGGGCATCAGGTAATCTATGAGGCTTTCGGAGGAAAGGTAACCTATGCACCGGAACTAATGCATGGCAAGACCTCTGATATCAGACTGAATCCAAAGAGCCGGCTGTTTCACGATCTTCCGGAGACGATTCTGGCAGCCCGCTATCACTCGCTGATAGCTGACCCGGAAACGCTCCCTACGGAGCTTAGGGTTACGGCGGTAACCGAAGCAGGCGAAATTATGGCAGTAGAACATAAAAAACACCGGGTGTTGGGGGTTCAATTCCACCCGGAATCGATTATGACACCTGACGGCGGACAAATTATAAGCAACTTTCTGGAGGTTATTAGAAATGATTAAAGAAGCAATTTTACAACTGTCAAACAAAGAAGATTTAACATATAGTACGGCAAAAATGGTGATGGATGAAATCATGAGCGGCAAAGCGACACCGGTACAGATGAGTTCTTATCTGACGGCGTTATCACTGAAGGGGGAGACGATTGACGAAATCACCGCATCAGCGGCCGGCATGCGCGAGCATTGTATCCGGTTGTTACATGATATGGAGGTGCTGGAGATTGTCGGAACCGGAGGTGATAAAGCCAATTCATTTAACATTTCCACCACGGCTTCGCTGATCATTTCCGCCGGCGGCGTTCCGGTGGCCAAACATGGTAACCGCGCGGCTTCGAGTAAAAGCGGGGCAGCTGATGTACTAGAAGCATTAGGCGTCAACATCATGGTGCCGCCGGAAAAAAGTACCGAAATGCTGAAGAAGATTAATATATGCTTTCTGTTCGCGCAGAATTATCATATCGCTATGAAGTATGTGGCGCCGGTAAGGAGTGAACTGGGCATCCGAACCGTATTTAACATTCTCGGACCGTTATCCAACCCGGCGGGTGCCAAGATGGAGGTTATGGGCGTCTATGAAGAAGGTTTAGTAGAACCGCTGGCCCGGGTACTGAAGAAATTAGGGGTCAATAATGCTATGGTGGTTTACGGGCAGGACTGCCTGGATGAGATATCGATGAGCTCACCAACCAGCATTTGTGAGATTCACAATGGGGAGTTTAAGTCTTATGTAATCAGCCCGGAGGATTTTGGGTTTCAAAGGTGTGATAAGCGGGAGTTAGAAGGTGGTACACCGGAAGAGAATGCAGTTATCACCAGAGCAATCTTAAGTGGAGAAAAGGGCCCTTGTCGGGATGCGGCCGTGCTAAATGCTGCTGCGGGGCTATATATTGCCGGCAAGACTGCGGATTTAAAGACGGGAGTGGCAATGGCCGAGGAACTGCTCGACAGCGGTGCGGTGATGCAGCAGCTGGATCAATTTATCCAGTATTCAAATGAGGGAAACTAAGATGAATATATTAGCAGAAATTGCGGAAAAAACCCGCGTGAGAATGGAACAGGAAAAGCAGCACAAACCTTTTGATGAGGTACGCCGAGAAGCCGAGGCAAAGGGAGGGAACACCGGATTTCCTTTTGAAAAAGCATTAAGTTCCGATGGGATATCATTTATCTGTGAAGTGAAAAAAGCATCGCCGTCAAAAGGGGTTATTGCCAATGACTTTCCTTATCTGGAAATTGCCCGTTCTTACGAACAGGCCGGGGCGGCGGCAATTTCCTGTCTGACCGAACCATTTTATTTTCGGGGTCAGGATATGTACCTGCAGGAGATTGCCAAAACGGTATCAATACCGGTACTGCGAAAAGATTTTACCATCGATCCTTATATGATATACCAGGCAAAATTGTTGGGAGCAGATGCAATCCTATTAATTTGTGCTATACTTACCGATGCGGAGCTTCAGGAATATATACATCTGGCAGAGGCCCTGGGGTTATCGGCTCTAGTGGAAGCACACACCGGGGAGGAAGTAAAGCGGGCTGTTAGCCTTGGCGCGCGGGTGATCGGGGTGAATAACCGGGATCTGAAAACCTTTCAGGTGGATATTTCCACCAGCGTCCGGCTGCGGCCGATGATTCCCGATGGATGCATCTATGTTTCGGAAAGCGGTATTACCACCCCGGGTGACATTGCGGTGCTGGCGGCGAATGGAACCGATGCCGTACTGATTGGTGAAACGCTGATGCGTTCTGCGGATAAAAAGGGAATGCTGAATCATTTGCGCAGTGAGTGCGGCGGGAAAGAACAATGACCCGGGTAAAGATCTGCGGGTTATCCCGTCCGGAAGATATAGATGCGGTAAATGAAGTGAAGCCGGATTATATTGGTTTTGTCTTCTATCCCAAAAGTAAACGCTATATTCCGCCGTCAAAAGCGGTTGAATTAAGAAAGCGGCTGCTGCCGGATATTAAAATAATTGGTGTGTTTGTTAATGAAGAAATCAATGTGGTTAAGGATCTGCTGATAGAGGGGACAATTGATATCGCACAGCTGCATGGTCAGGAAGATGAGAACTATATCAGGAAACTTAAAAAGTTAACCGGCGTCAAGCCGGTGATGAAAGCCATATCGGTAAAGACTGCGGCGGATATTGAGGAGTGGGAAGGATCAGCTGCAGACTATCTTTTGTTAGATCATGGAGCAGGTGGTACCGGGCAGCAATTTGATTGGGGCATGATCCCGACAATTACAAAACCCTGGTTTCTTGCCGGTGGACTTTGTGAGGAGAATATTGACGCAGCCCTTGATAAAGGGGCTTATGCGCTGGATATTTCCAGTGGTGCGGAAACCAATGGAGTAAAGGATCGGGACAAGATAAAGAAATTAGTAACCCATATACAGGGAACGAAAAAGGAGGAGATTGTATGAAAGAAGAAGGACGCTTTGGCATCCATGGCGGGCAGTATATCCCGGAAACGCTGATGAATGCGATTATCGAATTGGAGGATGCCTATAACCAATACAAGAACGACCCGGAATTCAACAGGGAGCTTCAGGAGCTGCTTAATGATTACGTCGGACGCCCGTCGCGGCTATACTATGCCGCACATATGACTCAGGATCTGGGAGGAGCAAAAGTATATTTAAAACGAGAAGATCTGAATCATACCGGCGCTCATAAGATTAACAATGTTCTGGGACAGATGCTGCTGGCCAAGAAAATGGGAAAAACCCGTATTATCGCCGAGACCGGAGCAGGCCAGCACGGCGTAGCAACAGCGACGGCAGCAGCGCTGATGGGAATGGAATGTGTAGTTTATATGGGCAAGGAGGACACCGAAAGACAGGCGCTTAACGTATACCGGATGAAGCTTCTGGGCACCGAAGTAATACCGGTGGAATCAGGTACCGGAACTCTGAAAGACGCGGTTTCCGAAACCTTTCGTGAGTGGACCAACCGGATTGAGGATACCCATTACCTGATTGGTTCTACGATGGGGCCGCATCCCTTCCCGGAGATGGTGCGTGATTTTCAGGCGGTCATTTCGAAAGAAATCAAAGAACAAATTTTGACAAAAGAAGGGCGCCTTCCGGATGCTGTACTGGCATGTGTCGGCGGCGGTTCCAATGCAATCGGAGCATTTTATCATTTCATCGATGATAAGGATGTCCGGCTGATCGGCTGTGAAGCGGCCGGCAGAGGGATCGACACAGCGGAAACAGCGGCGACTATGAGTACTGGGAGAGTCGGTATTTTCCATGGGATGAAATCCTATTTCTGTCAGGACGAATATGGCCAGATTGCACCGGTATATTCCATTTCTGCAGGATTGGATTACCCCGGTATCGGGCCCGAGCACTCCTGGCTGAATGACATAAAACGTGCCGAATATGTACCGGTAACCGATGAAGAGTCGGTCGAGGCATTTGAATATCTGTCCCGGACGGAAGGGATCATACCGGCTGTTGAAAGTGCCCATGCCATTGCCCATGCGATGAAAATTGTTCCGGCAATGACGAAAGATCAGATTGTTGTTATCAATTTATCCGGGCGCGGTGATAAAGATTGTGTCGCTATTGCCCGTTACAGAGGGGAGGATATTCATGAGTAATATAAATCGTGCATTTGAAAATGGAAAAGCATTTATACCGTTTATCACCTGCGGGGATCCGTCGCTTGAAGTTACCGAGCAGCTGGTATATGCGATGCAGGAAGCCGGGGCGGATTTAATTGAACTGGGGATCCCGTTTTCCGATCCGACTGCGGAAGGGCCGGTCATTCAGGCGGCCAGTGACCGGGCTTTGAAAGGCGGGACAACAACCGATAAAATCTTTACGATGGTGGAACGGATCCGGCAGCGGACAGATATTCCGCTGGCATTTATGACTTATGGAAATGTGGTTTTCTCCTATGGTAGTGAACGGTTTATTAAGAAATCGCAGGAACGCGGGATTGATGCGATTATCCTGCCGGATGTTCCGTATGAAGAGAAGCAAGAATTTGACGAGATATGTGCGGCTCATGGAATTGATCTGATTTCGCTGATTGCACCGACCTCTCATGATCGTATTAAGATGATTGCTCAGGATGCGCAGGGATTTGTTTACTGTGTTTCATCTCTTGGTGTAACCGGAGTGCGCAGTGAGATTACCACCGATCTGGGAGCGATGGTGAAGCTGGTGAAAGAAGGTAAAGATATTCCCTGTGCAATCGGATTCGGTATATCGACACCGGAGCAGGCGGCTAAAATGGCAGAGGTATCCGATGGAGTGATCGTTGGTTCGGCGATCGTGAAGCTGTGTGCGCAGTACGGGAATGACTGTGTTCCCTATGTGGCGGATTATGTAAGAGAGATGAAGGCGGCGGTAAGTAAGGTGCAGTAACTTATTCTTCGTTAAGAGGAGGATCGCTGATAACGACTCTGGCGGCAACGGTATCTGCGCCGTTGCCGGTGGTATTGATCCAGATCAGATAGTAGTCAGATAGATCGCTCAATTCATCAAATAACTCATATTCACAAGGATAAAACATAATATCATCATTCAGGCCATACTGCAAAAGGGCAAAGGTGGTGTCTTTGTCAATTTTGACTGCTATTTCTTTTCCTGAAATATATTCCTGATTTTCTTTTAAATAAATTGTATCATCTGCGCATTTGACTAAAGTTCCGGTAAGATCAGCATGATCCAAATCGATGCTGTGGGTTTCATAGGCATCACTATACATCTTATTGCGGCTCATTTCGTAATACCATGCCCGCCCTATGATAAAACTGACAGCTGCTGCACACAGTACAGCGGCCACCGTCACGATGGTTTTAACCCGTGAGCGGTCTCTCAGTATTTTCAGCAGCAGCATATACAGCAGGACACCAAGAAATCCGCCGAATGTATTAAGAATCACATCGTCAATATCACTGGCACCGATACCCAGTATATATTGAATCGCCTCAACGGTTACACTCGTAACGAATACCACGGCGACAGGACGGAGAATTTCATCCTTAGAGGAATAAAGCCGTAACAGAACCCCCATCGGAATGAAAATAACAATATTGCCTAAAACATTTGTCACAGCCAAGCTGCTGGATACCACATGTTTGATAAGGTAATCATAGATACCGGCGAATGGTATCAGATTGAAACTGCGGTATGTTTCATAATTTGAGGTTAAAATATCTATTGGAGAATAGTATTTAAATAGTAAAAGTTTTAATAAGAATAGAATATAGACAACAACCGATAATAGTAAAAGCATATTAAAAATGCGTGAATGATTCCTTTTCATACGATAATACCCCCGATATATAATCTAAAATAAGAATATCAAGGAGTTTTTAATATTAAGCTGCGATAATTCTTAAAATTATTTAAAATCACAGATTCGCCTTTTCTTACATATACTATGATATAGTATTTTTAAGATTGGAGTGTATCCGATGCAGGAGAAATTACCGTATTACATGGCATATCCGATGACGTCTTTCGTTGGTGAGAATAGGCAGGACAAAAGGGATATGGAGTATTTAAAAAGTTTATATCCCAATACTGTTAAGAGAATGTTATTATATGTAGAAGATGAATGTGACCGTATGGAGTTTGATGGCAGCATGATGTATGATGAATTTCCTGATCCGCTGCAAATGCAAATGATCTGCGGCCGGATTTATGACAAAGTAAAAGATATGGATGAGAATGAAATGGGAATGATGCAGCAGGAAGTAGAAGCACAGCAGCGCCGTGACAGCCGGAGGCGGCGGGATGATCCGCTGCGCGATATTGTCCAGATCCTGTTTTTCCAGGAACTGCTGCGTCGGCGAGGTGATCGCAGAAGGAGCCGTCTGGGATTCTTCTAACTCCGTTTAACTGGCGCATCTTTCAGATGTATGATAAAATACACATAAGACAATATCAAAAGGAGTACCAATGAAAAATATTATTCTTATCGGAATGCCGGCAGCAGGAAAAAGTACGGTTGGCGTTATCGCGGCTAAGAGATTAGGGTATCAGTTTATTGATACCGATTTACTGATTCAGGAACAGGAAAACCGACTATTAAAAGAAATTATTGACGATGAAGGTATTGAAGGTTTTTTGCAGATTGAAGACCGGGTAAACAGCAGTGTAAATCCAAAGAAAGCAATCATATCTCCCGGAGGAAGTATTGTATACTGCCAACACGCGATGGAGCATTATAAAAAAATCGGAACGATTGTATATTTGCAGGCATCTTTTGAAACTATAAATAATAGACTTAATAATGCCAAAGGCAGAGGCGTGGTTTTAAAGGACGGACAGACCCTGAAAGATTTATATGATGAACGGGAAGTTTTGTTCGAAAAATATGCGGACAAAATCATTTGTCAGGACGGGCTCACACTGGAACAGAGCGTCGAAGTATTGTTGGCAGTATTTGTCCCAAATTAAAATTTATTTTACAAATATTAAATTTGTGGTATAATACTTCTGATGTATATTTAATTTTATGTAAAGAAATGAAATAAATTCGATATATTTAAAAAAAAATAATGAGGTGCAAGATGGAGCAATACATTATTAAAGGCGGGAATCCACTAGTGGGAGAAGTGGAGATCGGGGGAGCAAAGAATGCAGCTCTAGCTATTCTCGCGGCATCAATTATGACAAATGAAACCGTCACCATAGATAACATACCTGACGTAAATGATACAAATGTATTATTAGAGGCGATAAAAGAGATTGGGGCATCAGTCCAGCGCGTTGACCGGCATATGGTAAAGATTAACGGCAGTGGAGTTTCAGACTTAAGAATTAATTATGATTACATCAAGAAGATACGAGCATCCTATTATCTATTGGGAGCTTTACTTGGTAAATATAAAAGAGCTGAGGTTGCCCTGCCCGGTGGCTGCAACATCGGCAGCAGACCGATTGATCAGCATTTAAAGGGTTTTCGTGCATTAGGCGCATATGTTGAAATTGAACATGGCAAGATTATTGCAGAAGCAGACCGGCTGATTGGCAAGCCGATTTATTTCGATGTGGTCAGTGTGGGAGCGACGATTAATGTTATGATGGCAGCAGCCCTGGCCGAAGGAACTACGATCCTGGAAAATGTGGCAAAAGAACCGCATGTCGTCGACGTTGCCAACTTCCTGAACAGTATGGGAGCTAATATCCGCGGAGCGGGAACCGATGTGATCAAGATCAAAGGTGTAACTGGTCTTCACAAGGCGGAGTATTCGATCATTCCCGATCAAATCGAGGCCGGCACCTTCATGTTTGGAGCAGCAGCTACAAAAGGTGATGTTACGGTACTAAATGTAATTCCCAAGCATTTAGAAGCGATCATTTCCAAATTGGAGGAAATCGGCTGCGAGGTTGAAGAGTTTGATGATGCGGTGCGGGTGGTATCTAAAGGCCGTCTTAATAATACCCATGTGAAGACGCTGCCTTATCCCGGATTCCCAACCGATATGCAGCCGCAGATCGGTGTGACGCTGGCGTTAAGTGAGGGAACCAGTACGATTGCTGAAAGTATTTTTGAAAATCGTTTTAAATATTTGGATGAACTCGCACGAATGGGTGCGAATGTTAAAATAGAAGGAAATTCAGCCACCATAGAAGGCGTGGAAGAGTTTTCCGGAGCCCGGGTCAGTGCCCCGGATCTTCGGGCCGGAGCGGCACTGGTAATCGCCGGACTGGCAGCTGATGGAATTACGATTGTTGAAGATATTGTTTATATTCAGAGAGGTTATGAAGCATTTGATCTAAAACTGCGCAGCCTCGGTGCGGTAATTGAACAGGTAGCGAGTGAGAAAGAAATTCAGAAATTTCAGTTTAAAGTAAGTTAAAACAGAATATTAGTTATACCTTTTATTCAGAGTGGTGGAGGTAAAGGACCGATGAAACCACGGCAACCCCGTTAAGGAAGGTGCCAGCCCTGAGCGATTAATCGAACAATAAAAGGATTTGCTTATTAAAACGATAAGAGGTCCGCTATTGCGGACTCTTTTTATATATATAAAACCAACTTAATGCAAAGGAGCGTATAATTATGGAAAAAATATTATTTACATCAGAATCAGTAACCGAAGGTCATCCTGATAAAATGTGCGACCAGATCTCGGACGCAATATTGGACGAGCTGATGCGCCAGGATCCCATGAGCCGGGTCGCTTGCGAAACTTGTACAACTACCGGTCTGGTTCTGGTCATGGGAGAAATCACCACCAATGCGTATGCTGATATTCAAAAAATTGTTCGCGATACGGTACGAGAAATCGGATATACCAG
>Ga0153999_1001190_pt1 | contig 10476 bp, 11 predicted proteins | sample TSNC083MetaG_FD_104675 | JGI IMG/M metagenome (GOLD analysis project Ga0153999, IMG submission 104675) | Attine ant fungus gardens microbial communities from North Carolina, USA - TSNC083 MetaG | ecosystem: Host-associated > Fungi > Mycelium > Unclassified | place: USA: North Carolina, Lumber... | reverse complement strand
GGATAAACGCCGTTCGGCGTATCCTGTCCTTCACCCAGCACAAAATCATAGGTCTTTGTCTCATCGTCATCATCGTCATCAGTTTTGGTGGATTTGCTGACCCAAAATGCGAATAATTTATTTTATCACAAATTCTGCAATATCTAAAGTGGTTATCCGCATTTGGGATCGCTGACTCCATTCCTTAAAAAAGCCTCCCTGCGGTCAATGCAGGTTCCGCAGACTCCGCACGGCTGTTCTCTCCCGGCATAACAGCTCCAGGTTAATTCATAAGGTACTTTAAGACGCAGTCCTTCCTCCAAAACCTGGGTCTTACTGCTGCCGGCAAACGGCGCTTCTACCCGCATCCGCCTGCCGCTGCCCTCATAGATCGCAGTATTGATGGCCTGATAAAATGTCTCGCTGCAGTCCGGATATGCAGCACCTGCTGCATCGTCCCGATGGGCGCCGTAAAAAACACAGGAACATTCTTTGGATAATGCCACGCTGGCGGCGGCCGACAAAAACAACCCATTACGAAATGGTACATAGGTTGATACCGGAGCACCCTCCGTCTGCCGCAATTGCTCCTGATATGACTGCGCCGGCAATTTTTCTGCAGAATGTGACAGTAGAGAGCAATTGCTATATGTAAAAATAGTTGTTAAATCCAGTGTGATACCGTCCAGTTGATAATAATCAAGAATCCTCCTGGCAGCCGCAAGTTCTTTTTCATGCTTCTGCCCATATGCAACCGAAAGCGAAATTACCTGTTCTTTCCCAAACCGCTCAATTGCCATTGCCAGGCAGGTGGTACTGTCAACACCGCCGCTGAATAATACCATCGCCCGCTCTCTGTTTTTTTGCTCCATTTCAAGTCCTTTCCTACCGGTTATCCACTTTTTCCGGATACATATCATGGTTAGTCAGACGCTTAAATGCCACATCCTCCCAACAAGTCCCTTTTTTTCCGTAATTACAGTAAGGATCGATGGAAATTCCGCCCCGCGGTGTAAATTTCCCCCACACTTCAATATACTTCGGATCCATCAGCCGGATCAGATCCTTCATAATAATATTCATGCAGTCTTCATGAAAATCCCCAAAGTAACGGCTCCAGGCTTCTAACCAGCACAACTCCTAAAACGGCCGGAATGATCTGGCCAATACAGAGACTCATTGCCAGCACACTATAAGGCATATTTAAAAAACGGCACAGATAGGATGCCACTCCCAGTCCGGGTACCAAAACAATCGGAAGCACCATCAGACTGCGGCTTAAATTCAGCTTCCGGATCATGATAATGCAGGATGTTGTCAGGATGCCGACAATACAACCGCCGGTCATATCGACAATACCAAATCCTCCAAACAGCATATTGGCTATGAAATTAGCGAGACCAAGGGGGAAAACCAGGAACGGAAATATGTAAGAAAGGGCATACATTGATGTCGCAATGCGAATCTGGTATGCACCAAAAGAAAAACTCTGGGTGAAATAAAGAATCACCACATAGAGTGCAATCACCATTGCAGAAAACGTCAGCTTCTGCACACGGCTCATCTTTTCAATATTCATATTCGTTCACCTCCAAATATCCACAACAACGTTAGTTAGTAATGTAACCTGATAAAGCTTTTTTCCGTTGTTCCTAGTTTTGTTTTATGACAGGATGGTCTCGAACTGTCTTTTCATATCCGGAAAAGATACATTGTACAGATTAGAACAAATAAGAATAAAATACAAGAACTGCTTTCTGATGATTTGCGGATCTCAAAGTCATGCTCTTTCATGCAAGCATGAAACGCATGACCTTTTGCCCCTGCCGCCATCTTATATATGGGATGCCACCTCAAAAGAATCCCATATTGCATACATGATATTTGAAACCTTTCTGGCATCTCCAAGCAGATAGATTTCAGGAATTTCATATTCCAGTTCTTCATATAAACTATTATTTTCTGTATAACCAACAGAAAGTATTACACTGTCACAAGAAATTTCCTTTGAAACTCCATTTTGATTCACAACTAACGTGCTGTTCATATAATTACTTACGTTAGCATCTGTAATCACCTTTACATTATGAAATGGTATCAATTTCTCCAGCATTTCACTATTAGCATGACAAATCGGCCCATTAACTGCTAATATTTTATCAAGCGCCTCTACAATTGTCACCCTTTTTCCAGCCTTCGCAAGCCAGAGCGCCGTCTCACACCCTACCAGGCCGCCTCCGACAACAACTGTTTCTTCACCGGCATCTTTCTCACCTGTCAGCACCTGTGCTGCTGTATATACTCTTTTATCATCTCCCAGCGAAAATACCTTCGGCGTTGATCCGGTTGCTATGATGACCGCATCATAATCTCCCGTCAATACATCAGCCTTTGATAATTCTGAATTAAGGCAGACCGGAACTTTCAGGATTTCCAGTTGTTTTGTATACCAATCTGCCAGAGCAATATCATCCGCTTTAAAATCCGGTGCTCCGCCGGGAATCAAATTACCGCCAAGCCGGCTGCCCTTTTCTGCTAATTCCGGTTTATGCCCACGCAAAGACAGCACACGTGCCGCCTCACAGCCGGCGACACCGCCTCCTACTATTAATATTTTTTTGGCTGTCGCTGTAGGTTTTAGTGCTGTATAACGTTCACGGCAGGCTTGCGGATTGACTGCACAATTGAGCATTGAATACTCCTGGATTCTTCCCATGCATCCTTCCTGACAGGAAATGCATGGACGAATCTCACTTCTTCGTCCCGCCCTTAACTTATTTACGTAATCCGGGTCCGCAAGCAGGGGACGTCCAAGACTGATCATATCTGTTGTTCCATCCTCAATTGCTTCCAGAGCCATATCGGGGTCATCCATACGTCCCGCACATATAATCGGAACATCTACATTCTCTTTCATTATTTTACAATATGGTCTATATAATCCTTTTTCCTGATACATGGGCGGATGACTCCAAAACCACGAATCATAAGAACCTACATCCGTATCCAACGCATCATAACCATAAGACACAAGCAGCTTTGCTGCTTCAATTCCTTCTGGGATATCCCTTCCCTTTTCTTCAAAATCCTCTCCCGGAAGTGCCCCATCTCTTAATTCTTTAATGAAACTCTTCGGTGAATAGCGGAGTGTCACCGGAAAATTTTCTCCACAGCGGTTCTTTATCTCTTCTACAATTCTCCTTGCAAAACGCAGACGATTTTCAAGACATCCACCATATTCATCCACTCTTTTATTGAAAAGTGAAATTGCAAACTGATCGATCAAATACCCCTCGTGTACCGCATGAATCTGAACCCCATCAAATCCTGCACGCTTTGCATGATAAGCGCCTTCACCAAACTTCTTTACAATATGTCTGATCTCGTCTACCGTCAATTCACGACATGTTTTGTCCAGCCAGCGATGCGGAATTGCTGATGGTGCCACTGGTGGAAACTCACCCAGATTCGTTGGTATTGTCACACGTCCAAATCCCCCTGACATCTGCAAGAATATCTTTGCCCCATATGCATGAATACGTTCCGTCATTTCTTTTCCGGTTCTGACAAATTGTACCGGATTATATGTAGAACACGGGCAGTTGGGCATTCCGTGCTCCTCCACCTCATTATCAACAAATGTAACACCCGTGATAATCAATCCGGTTCCGCCTTTCGCTCTCTCAGTGTAATAATCAATTCCCCTCTGATTAAACCCCCCTTCCGCATCAGCTAATCCCAACGGACCCATAGGCGCTAAAGCGAATCTGTTTTTAATAGTTACTTCTCCAATCTTTACTTTTGTGAATAATTTTTTATACTTCATAACTAACCTCCAAAATTGTTATTATTTAAACAATAACATCTATTTATTAACATGTCAATATTTACTTGTTTGTTTTTAGTAATAATATGGTATAATGAATCAAAATTCAAAATCAAAGGATTATTACATATGCGAACATTAAAATATGCTATTCTCGGATTGATAAAACAATCACCTATGACTGGTTATGATATTACAAATGAATTCAATAAAGAATTGATCCATTTCTGGAATGCTAAGCACAGTCAAATTTACCCTGAATTGAAAAAACTTGTGACTGAAGGACTAATCACGTATAAGACAGAAATAAGTGGCGAAGTGCTGGAAAAGAAGGTCTATTCCATTACTGAAAAGGGAACAAAGGAATTCCAGGAATGGTTAATGACGGATGATAAAATAGAACCGACTGCAAAAGACAGATTTCGTTTAAAAATGTACTTCTCTACTATCACCGATAAAGAAACCTTGCTCCGGCTATTAAATAGCCAAACACGTCAGCATTTTGAAAAATTATCCTCCCTAAGGGAACGTTTCAATCAATATGAGGGTGTTCCTGATTTTTCTGATTCCCGCTTTGGAGACTATATTGTCCTGGAGGGTGCTGTTATGCGGGAAGAAAACTATTTGGAATGGCTGCAAAAATGTCTTGATTATTTATAAACCGGATTAAACGGCTATTGACATAAAAAGCCGAAAGCAGTACAATAGCATTGTAATGGTTTATCTGATAAACAATTTTATTGGAGGGATGAATATGTATTGCAAAATAGTGGAAGATTTTTATGAAATCATCCGGATGATAGAGGAAGACAAGAAAAAACCGAAGGATTACGGCGGCGGTGTTTTACTGTATAACGCCGAAGTGATATTTCTTGATGAAATTGCCCGTTCACCCGGTGAGAATGTCAGCGGCTTATCCGCCCGCCTGGGTATTACTAAAGGTGCTGTTACACAAATGTCGGCCAAACTTGAGCAAAAAAAACTACTTATTGCCACCCGGCGGCATGACAACAAAAAAGAAAAATATTTCCGCCTGACGCCGGCCGGCGAAGAAGTCATTCAAGGGCACCTCGAATTTCACCGACAGGCCAACCAGAAACTGTGTGATTACTTTTCCACACTGGATTTAAAAGAACAGTCTGCGATCTTCCGTTTTTTTGAATTCCTGCGGCAATGTGTCCCATTTTGCGAATTTCCCTGTGGATACAATAATGAATATATAAAGGAGGCTGCATATGATGAATCACGAACTGCTCAATGTACGAAATTTACAGGTAGTTCTGGAAACAGGAACTAAGATATTATCCGGTGTCGACCTAAATATAAAAAAGGGCGAAACACATGTCATTATGGGACCAAACGGTTCCGGTAAATCAACATTTGCCAATACTGTTATGGGAAACCCCGTCTACCATGTCAGTGACGGGACAATTTTATTTGACGGTGAAGACATTACCGATGCCGGGGTCGATGAACGGGCAAAGAAAGGAATCTTTATGGCTTTTCAGGCTCCCGAAGAAATCGACGGCATTACCGTCTCCGACTTTATAAAAACCGCCCAGACTGCCGCCTCCGGCAAGCCGCTGAAATTCTTTGCTTTTCAGAAAGAGCTGAAAGATACAATGGATTCGCTCCAGTTTGACCCAGGCTATGCCCAGCGGTATCTGAATGTCGGTTTCTCCGGCGGCGAAAAGAAAAAAAATGAAATTCTGCAGCTTTTGATGCTGAATCCGAAGCTGGCTATTCTGGATGAAACGGATTCAGGGCTGGATGTGGATGCGGTACGGATTGTCACGGAGGGGATCCGCCGCTATAAAAATGATGATAATGCGCTGCTGATTATTTCGCACAGCACCCGGCTGCTGGACGAGCTGTCGGTTGATTATGTACACATTCTGTCCAATGGAAAATTTGTTCATACCGGGGACCGGAGCCTGATTGAAGAGATTAATCAAGACGGCTTTTCACGTTTCATCGGTGAACCGGCAGTACGGAGGTGATATTATGCGAAAAAAAACACAGATAGGAGAAATTGAACGCAGCATTTATGATATTAAGGACTCATCCCATGCCAGCTACCAGGTTGCCAAAGGGCTAACCGAAGAAATCGTAAGGGAAATCTCTGCCGGTAAACATGAGCCAGCCTGGATGCTGGATCTTCGCCTGAAGAGTCTGGAGATTTTTAAAAACATGGACTTGCCGTCCTGGGGACCGTCACTTGCCGAACTGGATATGGATCAGATAGTTACCTATGTCAAACCTGAAGCCCGGATGACAGACGATTGGCAGGAGCTGCCGGAAGATATCAGGAACACATTTGACCGCCTGGGAATACCAAAAGCGGAACAAAAATCCCTGTCCGGTGTCGGCGCACAATATGATTCGGAAGTGGTTTACCACAGCATGCAGGCAGAGCTGGAGGCACAGGGCGTTATTTATACAGATATGGAAACAGCTTTGCGCGATTATGAAGATATTGTCAAAGCTCATTTTATGAAGCTTTTACTCCCCCGTGAACATAAATTCATGGCTCTTCACGGCGCAGTCTGGTCCGGCGGATCTTTTGTCTACGTCCCCGCCGGGGTGGAGGTGGCAATGCCGCTGCAGTCTTATTTCCGCCTGAACGCACCGGGTGCAGGGCAGTTTGAACACACCCTGATTATCTGCGAAAAAGGCTCCCGGCTGCACTTTATTGAGGGCTGTTCAGCCCCCCGATACAATGTCCTGAACCTACATGCGGGCGGTGTGGAGCTTTATGTCGGGGAAGATGCAGTGCTTCGTTACTCAACAATTGAAAACTGGTCCAAAAATATGCTTAACCTGAATTCCAAACGTGCTTCCGTAGAAAAAAACGGAGCGATTGAATGGATTTCCGGTACGTTTGGTTCCCACATCACAATGCTGTATCCGTCCAGTGTGCTGAAAGGAGAATATGCCCGGAGTGAATATATCGGTGTCAGCTTTGCCAGCGCCGGACAGTTTCTGGATACCGGAGCCAAAGTCATACATGCGGCTCCCCACACATCCTCGACCATGTCCTCCAAGTCGATTTCCAAAGACGGCGGAAATACGACGACACGGACTTCGGTCACTGTCCACCCGAAAGCTAAAAAAAGTAAATCCAGCGTCATTTGCGAAGCCCTGATGATGGACCGCAGTTCCCGTTCGGATACCATCCCGGCCATGGATATCCGCAATGATGAAGTGGATATCGGACATGAGGCCAAAATCGGCCGGATCAGCGAAGAATCGATCTTTTATCTGATGAGCAGAGGGCTAAGTGAAGAAGAAGCAAAAGCCCTGATCGTCAGAGGTTTTGTCGAACCGGTGACCAAGGAACTGCCGCTGGAATATGCAGTGGAAATGAACCGGCTTATCGGGCTTGAGCTGGAGGGTACGATCGGATAGGAGGAGAACACATGAAATTAACAAACCTGAATGAACTCCAGATGCCGTCCTGGCACTGGCTGAACATAAATGATACGGAATTAAACCTGACTGCCGATATCGGGGTAGCCTATCTTAACAAAGCGGAGTGTAGAAACAGCAGCGAAATAAAGCTGCAGCCGCAGGCTGACGGCGAACCGATAGAAGCGCTTCCGGCCGATATGCAGCGGATGCGGGAATTTATTGCCGCGCATCAAAACTACAGTCTGACCATCACAATCCCGCAGCATGTGCGGCTGGAGCAGCCGGTATTTCTTGATTTTATCCTGGATGATATGTCTCCGGTTCTGATTGACCAGCTCCACATCCGGGCCGAGAAAGGCAGCCAGGCCGATATCGTGGTGACCTACCGCGCTGCGGGCAACGCTGTCTGTTTTCACGGCGGATTTGCTTATCTGGAGGCGGCACCGGATGCCAGGGTACGGCTGTTTAAAATTCAGATGCTCGGATCCAATGACATTCATCTTGACACCACCGCTGTTACAGCCGCCGAAGGCGGCCGCGGCGATGTCCTGACCTGCGAGCTTGGCGGTGCGCAGGTTATCAGCAGCTGCAATATTGCCCTTGCCGGGGCTGCCAGCAGCAGCAATCTGGACAGCCTTTATCTCGGCAGCGGCCGCCGAAGACTTGATCTGAATTACCGGCTGGAGGTAAGGGGAACCTCATCGGATGGGGAAATCGTTGTAAAAGGGGCGCTTTCCGGTTCCGCCAAAAAAACCTTAAAAAGCACGCTGGACTTCATCAGCGGCGCCTCCGGAGCCAGAGGCCGGGAAGTAGAAACGGTTCTTACGCTGAGCGACCGAGTCATCAATTTGTCCGCGCCGCTGCTGCTCTGCGGCGAAGATAATGTTGAGGGGGAACACGCCACGACTACCGGCAGACCGGATGAAGCCAAATTATATTATCTAATGAGCCGGGGCTTTTCGGAAAAGGAAGCAAAGCGGCTTCTGGTGGAGGCATCCTTTACCCCGCTGCTGAATAAGATTCCTTCCGACAGCCTTCGCGGCGATATTTTAACAAAAATACAGGAGGTGGTTCACGATGAACAATGATTACAAACGGGACTTCCCGCTGCTGCTTCAAAAATCGGAACATGGTCTGGAGCTGGCTTATTTAGACAACGCCGCCACCACCCAAAAACCGCAGCAGGTTATTGATGCGGTCTGCAATTATTACCGGACGTACAATGCCAACACCCACCGCGGAGCCTATTCCATCAGCATCCAGGCAACGGAGTGTTTTGAGCAGGTTCGGGAAAAAGCAGCCGCCTTCATCGGCGCCGCCCAAACCGATGAAATTATTTTCACCTCCGGCACCACCGATGCCCTGAATCAGGCAGCTCTGGCCTATGGCTGGAGCCATATAACAACCGGCGACGAGATCCTGATATCGGTAACTGAACACCACAGCAACCTCCTTCCCTGGCAGCGGCTTGCCCGTCTGAAGGGAGCGTCCCTTTGCTATCTTTATCCTGACCGGGACGGGCGTATTTGCCCCGATGAAGTGGCACGGAAGCTGACCAGCCGGACCAGAATTGTGGCTGTCACCCATATTTCCAATGTCCTTGGCGTTGTTAATCCGATTAAAGAAATCGCGGCACTGGCGCACAAAAATGGAGCGGTCATCATCGTTGATGCCGCCCAAAGTGTACCCCATATTCCTGTCAATGTACAGGAGCTGGATATTGATTTTCTGGCTTTTTCCGGCCACAAAATGCTGGCGCCTGCCGGCATTGGGGTTTTATACGGAAAAATGGATTTACTGAAAGAACTGGAGCCGATCCGTCTTGGCGGCGGCATGGTCGAAGCTGTTACGGAACAGAGTGTCCGTTTTCTGGATGCCCCGCTGCGGTTTGAAGCCGGTACTCAGAACGTGGAGGGGGTCATCGGTCTTGGTGCGGCAATCGATTATTTGAAACAGATTGGTTTTTCGGCGATCGGGCAGATCGAAAATCACCTTACCGGCTATGCCCTTAAAAAAATATCACAAATGCCGGAAATCGAATTATACGGTGCGCCGGATTGCACTTCACGGACTGGCATTCTTTCCTTTAATGTAAAGGATGTCCACCCCCATGATACCGTTACTATTCTCGCCTCCCACGGGGTTGCCGTACGGGCCGGACACCACTGCGCACAACCGCTGATGAATTATCTCGGCGTCAATTCCACCTGCCGGATGAGTCTGTATTTTTATAATACCGAAGAAGATATTGACCGCCTTTTCCAGGCATTATCCAAAGTAAGGGAGGTAATGGGCTATGGATCTGAATGAATTATATTCACAGGTAATCAAGGATCACAATATGTCACGGCATAATAAACATCAGCTCAAGCATCCCAGTCTCGTGATGCCGGGAAAAAACCCCAGCTGCGGAGATGAAATCGACCTGGCGCTGGAATTTTCCGATGGCCGGATTATTGATGCTGCTTATACCGGAAGCGGCTGCGCAATTTCCCAGGCCTCAGTTTCCATTATGATTGATTTAATCCGTGGAAAAACAACGGCTGAAGCTGATGAACTGTGTCAGATATTTTTGAATATGATCCGCCGCAAACCACTTTCCGATGAAGATCAGGCTAAGCTGGAAGAAGCCGTGGCACTGATGAATGTATCCAACATGCCGGCCCGGGTAAAGTGTGCCGCCATGCCGTGGCATACACTCAAGGCGGCCTTAGAGCGTGTCAATACTACGGTATGATGGTATGATTCAGATATTCTTTCAGCCACACCAAAGAATCCTTAAAAAACGCATCCCCAGGATTAATATAAAGAATAAAATTGATTTTTCCAAGCAGTGACTGCAGATATTTGTGGATTCCTGCGTCATCATATGGCTTAAACCTGCAGTCCCCGGCAAGCTGCAGGTGGGATGTTGCACCATATTTTTTAAGGTAATAGATTTCCTGCCGCAAGGATCTGCGGTATTCAAGCGGAACTCGTGCTTTTTCGTTTACAGTTATACCGGTCACAATCTGGCGCTGCCCTTGCCTGACAACAGCGGTTTTCCTCTCATTAATATAAAAGCCCATTTCCTGCAGACAGGCAGCTATTTTACGGATCACCAACTGCGGTTTAAAACTGCCGGAACAGGTGATGTCATCGCAATACCGGCTGTATACGATATCACGCTCCCGGCACCAGTTCCCGATATATTCATCAAACGGTTTCATCACCAGATTGGAAATTGCGGCAGATGTCGGGGCACCTTGCGGAAGCCGTTC
>Ga0153999_1001189_pt1 | contig 10489 bp, 7 predicted proteins | sample TSNC083MetaG_FD_104675 | JGI IMG/M metagenome (GOLD analysis project Ga0153999, IMG submission 104675) | Attine ant fungus gardens microbial communities from North Carolina, USA - TSNC083 MetaG | ecosystem: Host-associated > Fungi > Mycelium > Unclassified | place: USA: North Carolina, Lumber... | reverse complement strand
TTCTCCGATTCTATGGAATAATGTGCGGTAATCATTGTATTAGTATATCATGGGTCTACCTGCTTGGCAATGTTTTTCCTTTGCTGTTAATTGGAAACGCCTTTTTGGTAAACCTCCACAAGGCTCAGGTACTGATCCACCGCCTCTGCCCCCAGCTGTGTCTTCAGATAATCTACTACCGCCTGCTTACCGGTCTGCATTCCTGCTTCCCACTCCTCGTTCAGAAAGATAATTTCCATGCCATACTCCTCCGTCAGAGATTTACGTACCTCTTCCATAACCACGGATGTTTCCCCATTTATATCTTGCACATATCGCCGGAGCATTTCCCGCAGTTCTTCCTGCGCTGCCGCAGGCATAGCTTCATACTGCTCTTGATTCATGACATAGGTATAGAGGTTTGGCAGATGCCCCGTCTCGACGACATACTGTTGGACCTCATAGAAGCGCTTGGCCGAAATGACACCGTAAGGATTCTCCTGCGCATCTACACTTCCGTTATAGAGTGCCATATACAATTCATTAAAGGAAACCGTCACCGGCTTAGCTCCCAGAGATTCCCAGAACACCTGGTGGCAAACATTATCTTGAATCCGTATTTTCAGTCCCTGTAAATTTTCTATACTCTCGATTGGCACGCTGGAGGTCAGATGCCGGTAATCGTTGATGCTGATACCTAAGAGTACTAATCCATTTTTTTCATAAAGAGGTGCGAGAAAATCCACTCCTTCCTGAATCAGAAAATTATGATAGGAGTCACTGTCCGGGAATAGCCGGGGAATCTCCAAAAGCATGGTTTCGGGAATCTGAGCAGCCTGGCTGGTCGGTGACATCATTACAACCGAAACGGTCCCTCTCTGTACCGCTTGGAACAGCTGTTCATCGTTTCCCATCACCCCATTCTGATAGAAGGCAATATCAAATCTACCCTCTGACTCCTCTGCTAACCGGTCAATCGCTTCCTGAAAAAGCTGTCCGGAAGGGGCATTACGATAATCTGCCGCCGTAGCAATGGTAAGGTATACCGTGCCGGCCTCCTGCGCCAGACTTTCCGATTCCGGAGACGCCTGCGTCATATCCGGCTCCGTCACGCTATTGCAGCCTCCCAAAAGCAAACAACAAAGCAGCAGACATAAGGTCACTCTCATTCGCCCTTCTCCTTTCTTTTTGTGTCCCGGTGCTGGTTCGGCGCCATACCGGTATACTTCTTAAATACCCGGTAAAAGGTTTGATTCGAATAAAATCCACACCGAAAGCCAATCTCCAGGGCCGGCAGATTGGTCGCCTCCAAAAGCTTCTTCGCCAAGTCCACCCGGTATCCGTTCAGATACGATATAAAGTTCGTTCCTGTCACCTCCACAAACAGCGTACTAAGATAGGAGGCCGAGATGCCTACGGAAGTACTGATCTCCGGTAAAGAGAGCGCGCAGTCTGCAAAATGGGCCTGGATATAAGCCTTTGCCTCATCTACATAACGGTAGGATTTCTTTTTATTCTCCATCGCCACGTTCTGAATAATATCATGACAAAATTTCCGATAATGGCAGGCAAACTCATCCATGCTCTCCCATTGGTTAACCCTTTCAATGCCGTTATGAATCTGCAGCCGCTGAATTTCTTCAACGGGAATGTGCATTTCCAGCAGCGCCTCCGTCACCTGCGCTACCAGGATATACTGCCATTCCTTTTCCTGTCCGGCCCCTTCCATCTGCATCTGGTTTAAAATTAAATCCAGCCTTTCTTTCGCCGGTGCTGTCTTGCCGGCGGCCGCCATTTCCAAAAACTGGCGGATACTTTCTGAAACATATTTTTTTATGATCTGATCATTTCTCTCCTCCGTATCCAGCTTTTCTTCTCCAAGATACTGACGGAACTGTACCTGCTCCTTCGCTTCTGCCCATAGGGACCGCAGATCCATAATATCCAGGCTGATGCGGCTGGACTCAGTGATCACCGTAAAAGGCTGCCCCTGAGCCAGCTGACTGACTTCATTTTGGATGGTCGTCAATGTTCTCTGGATGTAAGGGGAGGAAGCGCTTTCATCAAAGCAACATGCAATCAAGAAATTCATATCGCCAAAGATCACCGGACAAAGCACCAGTGAATCGTATTTCAGTCCCCAAACCAATTCGACCAGGCCGCGATTATACAGATTGCTCTCCAGAATATGCGGCAGGCTGTTACCGGTATAGTAGTACCCTCCGCTGATCACCACGTAGCGGCCGTTTAGTAAGTAACCGGCCCCCATGCCCTGCAAGGCCTCCCGGATATAATCCTCCTCTGTATCTCTGCCGACAATATACTTACGAATGACCTGCTCCAAAATATCTCGGGACATCGAACGGACGAACGCTTCCATCTGCTTGCGGCGCTCCGCATCACCCTGCATCTTCATGGAGATCAACTCGGCCTCAGAGAAAACCTCCGTTCCCTCACTGCCCTCCACCGCTGCCTTCAGCAGACTGCGAATCGGTGCATATACCCTCTGCGAAATCAAATAGGATAGAAAAACGCAGAAAACAGCAGAAAGCAAAATAATCGGCAGCAGCATGGGAATCCTTTGCAGCAGGGAACTGCCGGATGGAAGAAGAGGCACCATCACATAGATCCAATCGATGCGGTTTCCCCCTACCTGATAGGCAGAAGAACCCGAATTCGTCAAGTCGTACTGCTCAATATGATCCGCATCCAGAACCTGCAGGGTATCCCCGTCCCAATCTCCATAGGCGGCTTCTGTCCCTAGAATGGGAGTGCCGTCCTTGTCGTAAACCAGAATCTTCTCTTCCTCACTATCCGCCCCCAGGACCTCCCGCAAACGCTCTGGCTGCAATTCCATGAAACAACTGCCTAAATAATAAGGGGTCTTCATATCTACAATCAAATACACCTTCTGGTTCCAAACCATTGCCGCCCATTCTCCGCTCTCATTACCCGGATGTAAGTCTGGCTCATACTCTTGCCAGTATCGCTCACAGACACTGGCTTCCCGACTATATTCCCAGGGCATATAATAATTATCCGAGTGATACACCGTCCCAGAAGTACCAGAGACCAGAAACATCTTCACAATCATCTCATTGGCAGCTTTCTGGCTCTCCAGATTCCTCACAATTCGTTGGGAAGCCGCGTCATCCATTCCCTCCGGATTAATAAGGGATGTAATAAAATCATTGGTCCAAAGGGTCTGCTCTATCGCTCCCGCCAGAAGATCCAGTGTACGTTCTATCCCATCCCGTCTTTCCTGCAAACGCAGTGCATGGATCCGGTGCAGATTTCTACTCTTCTCTCCTCCGACCACAGCATTTGTATAAAATCCAAAAAACAGCAGGATCACTACCGATAGCAAACAAAGTCCGCCAAAGATCTGGAAGTATAATTTCTTAGTCCGAAACATTCGGCCAAATCCTGCTTTCTTTAAATCTATCTGCATTTTGCCCTCCCCTTTACTGCCTCTCTATTTTCCTTCTCGTATATTAACATATTCCGGGGTGCAAATCTATCCCCCTTCGAATAGGCCAAAAGCCTGGCGCCTTTCGCTGCCAAGCTTATGGATGTTCTCTTCTTTTGTCAGGTATGCTGCCGCCTGCTCTATCCTTTTAAATTATAGTCTGCCAAAAACTTCACCTTACTGTTAACGGACAGCTGCTGCATTTCACACCTAGAGCCAATAACCAGCGTTTCCGGTGCTCCGCTCCGGTAAGGATTCCACCGGGTCTCATGAGAGCCATTTGGATCACCGGTTTTTATGAAATTGGCCCAATAATCTGCCAATTGATTCGACAAGTCAAAATCATGACCGGTGTATGGGCGCTGAGAACGTACCAGTGTCTGGAACACATAGTGGTGCTCTACCGAATGATGGGCGCCTGTTTCCTCTGCTCCCGGCGGCACATACGTAAAATAATACATATAAGCGGGTTTTCTTCCAAGCATGTTCTGATTCTCGCACCATGACAGAGATGCTGCCAGCATGCTGTCTCCCATCGGGTCCTCAAAGTGCTTTCTGCAAGCACTCTCATCTTCACCTTGAATGGCGGCCAGATACTCTTCCCCACGGGTGCCATACACGGAAGCGGCCTTCTCTAATACCTCCCTGGAAGGCAGAGGTAGATCCTTATGGCGCATTTCATCCGCCGTAGCGCCAATCATTGTATCTGTCACCTGATGTCTCCCCTCCAGAAAATATTGGTCCGGTTCCAGCGGGTTCACATATCCGTCTACCGTGGGGGCAAAAGGAATCGCTACACCAATGTGTGTCTTGAACTCCTGGTACTTCTCCACCAGCAAATCAGCCGGAAGCACCCGAGCCTCCTCTAAATCAGCCGCCCCTATAAACTTCATGAATTTCTGGCCTCTGCTCTTAGCTTCTTCTTTTGACAGTGTCAGCATCCCCTTACGGGACAATCCGCCCCCACTCTGCATGATCGCCCTCTGAAAATAACCATTCAACAATGGTGTGGCGCAGAGATCCATGGTACTGAAGCCTCCTGCCGACTGTCCGAAAACGGTAATACAATTATGATCCCCGCCAAAACCAGATATATTCCGCTTGACCCACTGGATAGCAGCCACCTGATCCATGGTGCCATAGTTACCGGTGCTTCCATGGGGATCCTCCTGTTCCAGCTCGCTAAGCCCCAGAAAACCAAACACATTCAGCCGGTAAGCAATACTGACAAAGACTATGCCCCGCTTCGCGAAGCCTTCTCCGTCATAGGCGTTCAAAAAGCTGTATCCCGTTTCAAAACCGCCACCATGGATATAAACCGCGACCGGAAGCTGCTCCTCTGCCGATTTGGCCGGCGTCCAAATATTCAAATAGAGGCAGTCCTCACTTCTGGGAAATTCAACCACATAGAATTCTTTTGCCGCCAAGGTATTTCCACCCTCTGATGCAAACCGGGGCTGCATGGCAATTGGGGCGAATTTATAAGCCGGATAAACGCCTTCCCATGGCTCCATGGGCTGGGGCGCCCGAAATCGCAGATCTCCGACTGGCGCCTTGGCAAAAGGAATTCCTTTAAACAGACTGACCGCCTGATTGCCGGCAGGCAGTCCTTCCACGATTCCGTTCTCTGTTTTCACTTGTAATAGTGCCATTGTTCTCTCCTTCTATGGGATTTGATAAGTTTCGAAATAATAAATGGAAAGCAAACAGGCAAATGGCGCCCCCTGTCAAGCCTGCCAGAAAAGCCGGTACATAACTCCCCGTCCAATCCACCAGACTACCCAGCAAGGAGACCCCCAGCGCATTTGCCAGGCTCTGACAGGCCATCAGCCACGAATAAACCCGGCTATAATCCTTTTTGGTAAAGCACAGGCGTGTTAGGCTTGGCGAGGCCATCGATATCATGGAGTTATGGAAGCCAATGGTAAAGCAGGCAATGCACAGCACAATTGCCTGTATCGATCCCGTCAGGAAGATCAGGAATGAGGCTAGTGCAAATAGCATTAGAATCCGGTTGGCTCTTTTGGCACCGAGGCGGTCACTGAGCGCTCCCAGAATAATTTTGCCAATGGAATTGCCTAACAGCGTCGCGGTGGTGCATAACCCTGCCAGATGCAGGGTGCCACCGCGAAACTGCACATAACTGGCCGCATACTGGGCAATGACGCTGCCGATACTAAAGGTGGATACGATAATTGCCAACAGCCAAAAATTCCGGCAGCTAAGCATCCCCCGAAAGCTCAGTTCGCTGGATTCCTGAAAGATCTTCTTTTCCCCCTGCCCCATTCCATAGGGCTCCAGAGACAATTCCGCCGGCTCTACACGAACTCCCACGATCAGCACCAGCAATAGCAGGGCCAGAAGCAGGATGCCACAGACCGCACAGGCCAGCCGCCAGCCGGTCCCACCAATCATATAAGTCAAACCATAATTAATCACAGCTCCCGAAAAGCCGGTACAAGCAGTGGCAATGCCCAGGGCCATGCCTGTCTTTGTCTCGAACCAGTTCTGTATCACAACCGAGATAAACAGGAAAAACATCGGCATGCTCATTCCTCGGAGAATCCCGATCAGATACCAGTGCCACATTTCCTGTGACAGGTAAGGAATTAGCCAGGAGATCCCATAAATCACGGTTGCCCCGATCATAAGATACCGTAGATTGATCTTCTGCGATAATTTCCCCAGCAGGGGGGCAGCTACTACGGAGACCAGCCCTTGAAGCGTCAAATACCTGACAAAAGTCCCCAAGGACACCCCCAGATCCTGGCTGACCGGCGTATAAAACATCGGCGTGCACAGAGCGGTTCCTAATGTGCCCGCCTGGATAATACAGCAGTATACCAGCATCTTCCACGCTGTATGTATATTCCTTTGCTTCATGAATTTCCTCATCTCATGAGGAGACCAATTCTAAAATCGGCCTCCTCTCCTAAATGCTAATGCAAAAGTTTAATTACTGTACATCCGAGATGGCCAGGTAAGCATCTATCAGATCATCCCCCAAGTCCGCGCGAAGCATATCCCATACGGGTTTTGCAGCCTCCTCCATCGCAGCCGCGATGTCGTCCGTATAATCGAGAACCGTGATCTGATCGCCAATCGCTTCGAATACGACCGCATCCTGCTCCTTCTGAGAGTTATAAGAATACTCTATCGAGCTTTGGATAAATTCATCCAGGATATCCTTATATGCATCCGGAAGTTCATTGAAATACTCCAGGTTCATCGCATAGCAGCTAACATTGGCAAATGCCGGAATATCCATGTAATAATCCTGTACCTCATGGAATTTCATCGCATACACTGCCTGGATCGGATTATCCTGTGCATCTACCAAACCCTGCTGAAGTCCCAGATACAGTTCTGAGAAAGCCAGGGGTGTCGGATTTGCCCCCATGTTTTTCCAAAATGCCATGTGGTAAGAATTCTCCAGTGTACGGATATTTAATCCCTTAAAATCTTCCGGCGTTTTGATCTCTTTATTGGAGGTCAGACTTCTCATAGTGCCGGAGGCCATATACAGCATCTGCAGCTTCTTTTGATTCGTGAACTCATTCATCGTATCACGGATGGAAGGGATTTTTTCATAAGCAGATGCCCTGGAGTTAAACACCATCGGCATATCAAAGACTGCCATCTCCGGTATGTAGGAGACCATGGCCGAGGAAGACAGCAGAATCATCGGGATGCTTCCCGCCATACAACTCTCTACCAGCTCGGAGTCACTTCCCAGCGTTCCGTCAAAGGCCACCTTGATTTTCAATTTGCCGCCGGTACTCTCCTCGATGCGTTCCGCTTCCGCTATGATGAACTTGCTGACCTCCAGCGCAGAGGATTGTGAAGAGGCAAAGGTAATCTGAATCTCGGGAAGATCCGCATAAGAGTCATCTCCACCTCCGGTACTGTCTGTGGATGCCGTTGTCTCCGCCGCGCCGGTAGCGGCTTTCGCGGTGGTCGTCTCCGCCGCTGCAGTTGTCGTCCCTCCGGACTGGCTGCCGCACCCAACCATAGAAGCTACCATAAGCGCACTCATCAATACTGCTGTCATTTTTTTCTTCATACAATTTCTCCTCCTTATAAATACTTTTCTCACAGCAGGGCAAGGCTGATGGCCGGGATAAAAGTAATCATCAGCAATGCAATGCAGTAGGTTCCAATTAAGGGCAGCGCCTTCTTGCCAATCACCAGGGCGTCTTCCTGAATCAAAGGGGCTGCCACAAACAGGTTCATGCCAAATGGCGGCGTCACGAAACCAACCGCCAGGTTCGTGGTAAGGATAATCCCCAGGTGCACCGGGTCGATCCCCAGACTCCTGGCAAAGGGCAGCAGCATGGGCGCTAAAATCATAATGGCCGGCCCCACATCCATCACCATCCCCATAATAAATAACAGAATGTTTAACAATAGCAGGAAAATAATTTTGCTTCCAACCGTACTGGACAGAAATTCTGAAATGGTAACCGGTGCGTCGATGATCACCATCAGCTTTACAAACCCCTGTGCCAGTGCTATCATCGCGCCTAGCGGACCATAGGATTTAACGCCCTGCCGGAAGAACCCCAGCAAATTCTTTACTTTAATCGTACGGTACACAAACAAGCATACGAAAATAGAATAAAAAACGGATACACAGGCAGCCTCCGTCGGCGTTACAATACCGCTGTAGATTCCGCCCAGGATAATCACCGGTGTCAACAAGGCCCAGAAACCTTCCTTAAATACAGCCAGGATCCCTTTGTCCCGCAAAGCGCGGTAGTTCTCTTCAATCCGTTCCCGGTTCTCCCCCTTAATCCGGCAATAAGCCACCGCATAAATCATCAATGCAATGGCGATCAGGCACCCCGGAATAATACCGGCGATAAAAAGGCTTCCTACCGAGGTATCGGTTACCATAGCATAGGCGATGTAAGGAATGCTGGGGGGAATAATAACCCCAAGGCCGGCTGCCGTAGCCACCAATGCCGCCGAAAAAACTTTATCGTATCCCAGATTAACCAGGAAGGGAATACACATGGTTCCGACCGCCGCACACGTCGCCGGTCCGGAGCCGGAAATAGCGCCATAGAAAAGGCAGGTAACTACTACTGCACAAGGCATTCCGCCCCGAATTTTACCGATAAACACTGCGAATACATCAAATAACTTCTTAGACAACCCGCCGGTGGCCATAATCGCTCCGGATAACATAAATAAAGGAATGGCCAGGATAGGGGTACTATCCACACCCTTAATCATACTGCGGACTACAAACTGCAGATCTGCCATAAAGGCAGGGTCGATCAGCGCCGGTGTAATCGTCGCAAACCCCATGGCAAAGCAAATGGGAACGGACAAGGCCAGCAGCACAAAAAACACACCAAATACCATAATTGTCATCCTGCTTCCACCTCCTTCGCTTTGCGAAGCGTTCTTATGTAGGTAACGAAATCCTGAAGTCCACGGATGACGCCGAGGGCAAAACCAAACGGAGCCATACCGTATAGAATCCACATAGGAAGCTTCATCGCCGGACTTACCTGATCAATAACAGCAGCATTCACCGCCACCTGATAAGCCGGTTCAACCATAATGAGGCAAAAGGCGACACCGGCAATACGGGAAAAGAACTCCAGAACCGTTCCAATTACCTTCGGCATCTTTTTGGCCAACATATCAATCCTGAGCATACAATTATTCCGAAAACAGTATCCCAGCGAGATAAAAGCCGACGCTATAAAGCAGTACCTACAAAATTCCTCGGGCCAGGTCATCGGCGCTTTAAAGAAATATCTCATCACAATCTGCAGCATCATAGCGATGGTCATACTGATCAGCAAGATCACACAGATCGCTTCTTCAAAGTACCGCTCCAGCCATTTAACAGCTTTCACACAATCCCTCCTCTTTCACTTTTTGTGTTGTTGCGACAACGTATTATGAGCCTAATGCACGGAGAGGCTTTTGAAAATTCTCCATTTTTTCGAGGGTTCTTGCATTTTATTTGTTTTGAAAAATATGAGAAGGAATGAAAAAAAGGCGAACCCTTTGAATGTTCCGGACACAAAAAAAGAACCCTACCGCCTTTATGGCGGCAGGGTATTAGGCAAAAAACCTTGCAAAACCGGTTTTTAACAATCCACTTCCATCTTCTATTTCTCAGCGCTGTACCGCTGCTGAGCCAAGTGTCACGGTCAGCGTCTGCTCCACATAACTGCCATTTTGGGCTACCATCACCGTCAGCTCAACGGTCTCACCTGCTGCATAGTACTCCAACAGGCTCTTTAATTCTGATATGCCGGATATGCTTGTTCCATCAAATTTCGTAATGATGCTATTGGTCTGAACACCTGCCGCTTCGGCCGGTCCACCGGCTGTAACGCTGGTTACGTAGATACCCTCCGGAAATCCATACATGGCTGCCATTTCAATGGTAATACTCTCTCCACTGACCCCCAGGTAAGAGGCCTGATCCTCGGACACTTTTTCCTTGGGTTCCTGATTCATCAGCTCTTCAATTATCGGCGAAGCTGCCGAAATCGGGATTGCGTACCCCATTCCTTCTACTTCGGTGGAAGCATACTTCGCAGAGTTAATTCCTACGACTTCTCCCTTCATATTAATTAAGGCGCCGCCGCTGTTACCGGGATTGATCGCTGCATCCGTCTGAATTAGCGCGACATCCGTGGTTTCGATCTGGCGGTTCAAAGCACTGACAATTCCGGTCGTTACAGACTGTCCATATCCCAGTGCATTACCAATTGCTACCACCTGCTCGCCTACTTTCAGGTCATCGGAATTACCAATCTGGGCGGCTTTGATCTGAGACAGGGTCTCTTCCGAAATAGCGGACAGAGGAACGCTGATTACCGCTAAATCACTGGAAGAGTCCGTACCTTTTATCGTTGCTTCGTATACACTGTTATCAATAAAGCTGACGGACAGAGTTGTGGCGCCTTCTACCACATGGTTATTGGTTACCATCAGTAATTCCGTACCGTTCTCTCCGATAATAATACCAGATCCCTGGCTTTCGACTTCCTGCGTGCTGCCGGATCCGCC
>Ga0153999_1001188_pt1 | contig 10495 bp, 8 predicted proteins | sample TSNC083MetaG_FD_104675 | JGI IMG/M metagenome (GOLD analysis project Ga0153999, IMG submission 104675) | Attine ant fungus gardens microbial communities from North Carolina, USA - TSNC083 MetaG | ecosystem: Host-associated > Fungi > Mycelium > Unclassified | place: USA: North Carolina, Lumber... | reverse complement strand
CATAATCACAGCGATCAAAAAACCGATTAAAATACCCAGTCCCAGTCCCAGAAATGCCTCCGCCAGCGTCACTCCGGCATTTTCCATTAACAGCCCAAAATCGGAAACAAAGGCTTTTATTACATCGCTGGGTGACGGCAGCATGAAGCTGGGGATTAGTCCAATACTGCTGGCAATCTGCCAGACCAGCAGTATCAGCAGAACCGTAAACAGCGGAATGATCTTACCGGTGGTGTTTTGTAACTTTCTTTTCAATGGTAAGCACGTCTCCTTCGGGTTTATACGTTACTTTGATATAAGCCGCTACCGATGGTGCTCCGGCACGGATGGCAATATGCTGGCATTCTTTGATGATATCCATCAGTTCATCATAATCGCCTTCAATTGTGGTTTCAAAGGGACCAACATAATAGTTTAATCCGGTGCTTTTGATGTAATCAATTACTTCGTCCACAATACGGATTAAGTCCTCGTCATTTTTTGCCTCCGGCAAAGATTGAATTGCTACACTTGCATTCATTTTTTCTCCTTTCTTTTTGCTCCTGTTATGTAAGAACAAAGCGCCAAAGCTGATAAAAGCCCCGCCGTTAATCCGGCGAGGCTGCTTACGTACTATAATCATGTTCCTACGCTGGCATTATCCAGATCAGGTTTTAGGGTCAAAGACACATTTACGTCTTACTCTCAGCCGCTTGGTTGCAGCTCCCCTGTTACTATTTAATTCTTTCTTAGTTTATTACCAAATGAATGTAAATGTCAAGTATTTATTATTTCTAACTTTCCGTCTGCGCCTTCTCTTTGGCATGAAAACTGAATATATCTGCCGAGGTTAAAACGATCACTTCATGCGCCAGCAGCGGGAAAGCGGAGAGAATGATCAAATGTATCCACTCCTTAAGAGACAACGCCACCGTGCCAAACATTTCGACAAAATACGGGATCTCGGTGACTGCTACCTGAAGCAGCAGACCGCCAAAGAAAGCAATGATCATCATTCTATTCGCAATGTGATTCATCCGGAATACTGACTTTCCGACATTTCGCATCCCAATCGCGTGGAACAGCTGGGAAACCCCCAGCACCGTAAATGCATAAGTCTGGGCCCGGTTTAAAACATCTTCCGATTGCAGAACGGCAATCAGATTCTGCAAACTGAACGATGTATTCGCATCCATAATCCGAGTATATGGAATCTGCAAAAATGCCACCAGGCTGATGGTCGATATTAAAACACCGTAGATCAGGGTACACGCCAGGCCGCCATTTGCAAACAGACTGTCCTTGGGATTTCTGGGGGGCTGCCGCATCAGGCTTTCTTTATCATTTTCATCCACCCCCAGAGCCAAAGCCGGGAGTGAATCGGTGATTAGATTTACCCATAGGATATGGCTGGCTTTCAGAGGCGTCGGCATCCCGCACAGCACCGCCAGAAACATGGTGATGATTTCGGCAAAATTAGAAGAGAGCAGGAACAGCACCGATTTCTTAATGTTTTCGTAAATGCTCCGGCCTTCTTCAATCGCCCGCTCGATGGTGGCGAAATTATCATCGGTCAGAACGATATCGGCGGCACCTTTGGCCACATCGGTTCCGGTTATTCCCATAGCAATTCCGATATCAGCAGCTTTCAGCGAAGGAGCATCATTTACGCCGTCTCCGGTCATCGCTGCGATCTTTCCGCTGTCTTTCAGTGCCTTCACGATTCGCACCTTATGTTCCGGGGAGACTCTGGCAAATACCCGGAGTGTATCCAGCTTCATTTTAAGCTCCTGATCGGATAATTTATCCAGATCTGCGCCGACCATGCATTCATCCATTCGTTTTGCAATCCCCAGCTGTTTGGCAATCGCAAAAGCAGTGTCGATATGGTCGCCGGTAATCATTACCGTTGTAACCGAGGCTCGTTTGAACTTTTGAACCGCATCGGCAACCTCCGGTCTGGCCGGATCCATCATGCCGACAAAACCAATGAATGTCAGGCCGCTCTCCACCGGTCTGGATACATTCTTTTTCATCGCAATTGCCAGAACCCGCAGCGCCTGTGAGGACATTTCCTCAACGGCTTTTTTGATCTGATAACGATGGGTATCGGTTAGCGGCAGTTCCTTGCGATTTACCAGGATGCTGGTGCAGCATTTGATTACCTCATCGGCAGCCCCCTTGGTATAAGATACCCGGCTGCTGCCCTGCTTGTGCATGGTGGTCATCATCTTACGTTTGGAATCAAAGGCTATTTCATCCACCCGCGGCATGTTCTCCTCCAAGGTTTCACGCTTTAATTGATATCCATTGGCCAGATCTAACAATGCCAACTCAGTGGGATCACCAATTCGGCTTTCCGGTGATATGACTGCATCATTACAAAGGGCAAACCCCTCCAGGAATTCCCGATGTTGGTTTACGCTTAACCGGGAGCGTTCCAGCATTCTCTGATTCAGATAACATTTTGCCACCGACATTTTATTCTGGGTTAAGGTGCCGGTCTTGTCCGAACATACCACCCCGACAGAACCCAGCGTTTCCACCGATGGCAGCCGCCGGACAATGGTATTTACTTTCACCATTCTGGTAACGCCAAGCGCCAGCACGATGGTGACAATCGCCGGCAGCCCTTCGGGTACCGCTGCGACTGCCAGTGAGATTGCCGTCAGCAGCATTTCCATGATGTCCCGCTTCTGTATTAGTGCAATGCCAAGCAGCAATGCACACATGATAACTGCAGCAATGCTTAGCAGCTTACCCAAATCGCCCAGTCGTTTCTGCAATGGCGTCAGCTCTTGCGGTGTTTCGTTCAGCATGGAGGCAATTCGGCCGATCTCAGTGTCCATACCCGCCGCAACAACAATACCTTCTCCTCTGCCGTATGTAACATTAGTTGACATATATGCCATGTTCTTTTGATCGCCAAGGGGAAGCTTTCCGAGAGCCGTGAATGAAGCGTCCTTATCTACCGGTGCCGACTCTCCGGTTAAGGCCGACTCTTCAATTTTAAGATTGGTGGTATCGATCAGGCGCAGATCAGCCGGTACCAGCCGACCGCAGTCAAGGCAAATAATATCGCCAACCACCACATCGGAAGCCGATATTTCCCGGCGCACACCATCCCGCTTGACCACAGCTTTGGGGGTGGTAAGCTTCTTCAGTGCATCCAGCGCCTTTTGCGCTTTTCCTTCCTGAACCACCCCGACCACCGCATTGAGCAGGATCACGGCTATGATAATAATTGCATCGCTGACCTCGTGGAGCATTATTGATACACCCGTTGCCACAAAAAGCACGCAAATAAGCGGATCATTTAACTGTTCTAAGAACGATTCCACCACGGTTTTCTTTTTGGTTTCCTTTAATTCATTTCGTCCGTTTTTTCCGAGCCGTGCGGCAGCCTCATGTTCAGTGAGTCCGTTTTCTCTGTCGGTTTGCAGCTTTGATATTGTTTCACTAATAGATATTTGTTCAAACATACGTCTTTACTCCTTACCTTTATTATTATTCACTGTATGTCCAAACTTTCGAAAATATGTACAAGCAGGCAAAAAGTGTTATAATAGTTTTTATGATGAAAACAAAAATATTGATCATTGAAGATGATAAAGAAATAAACAGTTTCGTTGCTTCCTTTCTCATCGAAAACGACTATGATGTTGTCTCCGCTTATGACGGACTAAACGGAATCAAAGTAGCACAAAAAGAGCAGCCGGATTTGATTCTGCTAGATATCATGCTTCCTTACCAGAGCGGTGATGAAGTATTGAAATCTTTGCGGGAGGAAAATCACATCCCGGTAATTATTGTTTCGGCAAAGAGTTTGGTTCAGACAAAAGTTGATCTGCTGCGTTTAGGAGCCGACGATTATATTACCAAACCATTTGCCTTAAACGAATTATTAGCCCGGATAGAGGCAGTGCTGAAACGCACTTCGGCCTCCTATAAAACCGCCGGCCAAATACTCGAGTTCGGTCAGCTCAAAATGGACTTGGATAAAAAGGAAATCCTTGCCGGTGGCGTGCCGGTTACCCTCACCACAAAAGAGTTTGCTCTGCTGGAACTTTTGTTAACCAATCCCATTAAGGTATTTTCCAAGCAAAACCTATATGAGTCTGTCTGGAACGAAACTTATGTCTATGATAACGATACCATTAACACTCATGTAAGTAATCTGCGAAAAAAATTAAAAGCGGCATCTGGCGAAGAATTTATCCAAACTGTTTGGGGCATGGGATATAAGTTGAAACTCATACCAAACTTTAGATAATCTTTAGAATTCGCCGATTTTATTTTAGATCATCTTGCGCTTTCTCTTGTAAGTTAGGTTGTAAGGATCGAAAGGAGAATATATTTATGATCGAAACAGTTATTTCTACAGAAGGCCTATGCAAGAGTTACAAAGGCAGCTTTGCGCTTGACCATGTAAATATGGAAGTAAAACGCGGCGATATTTATGGATTTGTAGGTGAAAACGGTGCCGGTAAAACAACCTTAATCCGGTTGCTTACAGGGCTTTCCTTTCCAACCAGCGGGGAAATCTCCCTGTTTGGCGAACGGCTTAACCTGAAAAAGCATCGCAAGCGCATTGGCGCAATTGTCGAAAATCCGATGCTTTACCCAAATTTAACCGCTCGCCAGAACTTAGAGGTTGAACGCATACAGAGAGGTGTCCCTGGTAAAGGGTGTATCGACGAAGTGCTGGAGCTTGTAAATCTGAAAGAAACCGGGAATAAGAAGGCAAAGCATTTTTCACTTGGAATGAAGCAGCGCTTAGGCATCGCCGGCGCGCTCCTGACTTCTCCGGAATTATTGATTTTGGACGAGCCTACCAATGGCCTTGATCCGATCGGCATTGTGGAGCTGCGCGAGTTACTATTAAAATTAAGTCACGAGAGAAATATCGTTGTCCTGATCTCCAGCCATATCCTTGGTGAACTATATCAGCTTGCCAACTGCTATGGATTTATCCACCAGGGCAAAATGCTGGAACAAATGACGGCAAAAGAATTGGACGAGAAAAACAAAAAACACATTTCACTAAAGGTGGATGATACCGCAAAAGCAGTTGCGGTTATTGAAAATGTGAAGGTGAGCCAGTATGAGGTTTATCCTGATAATGAAATAAAAATCTATTGTCACTTCGACCAGATTGGCACTATCAATCGAAGGCTGATCATGAATGATGTCACCATATTCGAGAGCACAATAAGAGGCGATAACCTGGAAAACTACTACCGCAGATTGATTGGAGGGCAGCAAAATGTTTAATCTACTGAAATCAGAACTCTATAAATTGAAATATGACAAACTCCTGCTTATCATTTCCGGTATGATTTTGTTATTCGGCATGAATAATTTCTTCCTGCAGAATGTCACCAGCGGACATATGGCCTTTGTTCAAAATACCAAAGACTATGTAGCGCTGTTCGCTTCTGCTGCATATGCCGGAATGTCTATTGGCGGTGATTTTTCAAAAAGAACCATCCATAAGTTGGTAATGGCCGGACATAGTAGAATAGCCGTCCTTATCAGCAAGTTGATTTCCTACTTCATCGGCTGTACGATCCTCTATCTGCTTAGTCTTGTGATTGTAACCATTCCCTATACCATTGCTATGGGCTGGGGTGCGGCATTCACTGCAAGCGAAATCGGCATGACAGCTTCCACGATCTTCATCAGCCTGTTATTCCATTTGTGTACTGCCGGCATACTATTCTTTATCGCTTTTTGTATTAAGGAAACCGGCATTTCAACAGCTGTGTGCCTGTTTGTTATCCTTGTCGTTGTGTTAGCTTCAGACAATGCCGGAACAACGGATGGTGCAGTTGCTTACGCCATCAGCGGTGGAACCGCAATTGCACAACAGCTAATTATTCAGACTTGCATTTTTGCTGCTATGAAACTATTTTCAAGTGTTTTAGGCACCTATATAACTTTTAGGAAGGCTGAACTGAAATAAAAGAAAATAAACTTAGTTCGGAGGTAGTTTTGTGATATTGCTTATCATCATCGCAGTTATACTTATCGGTTGCCCCTTACTATATTTGTTCAAGTATAAACGGGAGCTAAAGAAGCTGACAGAACAGCTAAAGGATATTACTGATGGGAAAACGTACAAATACATTGATATTTCTCTGATTGACGGTACACTGGAGGAACTCGCCGTCCAGATGAACCACGTAATCAAAGAAAAGGAAAACATGTTTATCAATGTTAGGAATGAGGAGCAAAAGCTCAAAGAATCTATAGCTAATATATCTCATGATTTGCGGACACCGCTCACCTCGATATTAGGCTATACTTTCCTTGCACAAAATTCTAAAAGCCAGGATGTCGATGCTGCCCTTGAGGTTATCAGCAAAAAAGCAAAGTCGTTGGATAGTCTGATTAACAGTTTCTTTGAGCTGTCTCTTTTAGATGATGATAAGGCTGCTATCCGCATTGAGAAGATTGATATCGTAAAAACGATCACGAATAGTCTGATGGGATGTTTCGCCCTGTTTGAAGATCGAGGTATTACGCCAAACATTATGCTCCCAGAAACTGCTGTGTTTATTTACGGCAATGATGTGGCATGTGAAAGGATTTTTCAAAATCTGTTATCAAATGCAGTACGCTATGCAAAAGAGAATATAAGTATAGAGCTTTATTGCAGCACTATAGAATGTGTTGTTACTATTGCAAACGATACGGACTTACAGAATGAAGATGTCGTTTTGCATCTGTTTGATCGCTTCTATACCGCGGATCAATCAAGATCAAGCGGCAGTACGGGACTTGGACTTTATATTGTGAAAATACTGTTAGATAAAACAGGTGGGACTGTGAAGAGAACTATACTTAGAGGTGGCAATCTCTCGATTTCAATTGCATTTCCCTTGTGTAGCAATTGAGACTGTTTATTGATACCCGATTATGGTTAGCTAAAGATTGATTAATGACGATATTCTTGTTTTCTTGATATATCAATGAACTACAAATTTGCTTTTCCCTGCACCAGGTTCTGATAACAATATCAATAATTCGATATTTTAGACAAAATATTCCAGACACTGTTTGACATAATTTTCATTATGTGGTATATTATTCATGTACGAAAGATAAACTACTTCAACTTGAATACATAAAGATAACCTACTTAAATACATAAAGATTAATAACCTGAGTACATAAAGATAACAATTAAAATACATAAGAATTAACAATTAAAATACATAAGATTATTAAATTAAAGTACATAAAGATAAAAACACCAAAATACTAAAGATAAACTACTTTTTCAAAGAGAAGGGTTTTATCTTTTTTTATTGTGATGAATTTGCTGTACTCTTCTCTAGGAGCCTGGGACAAAAGTCCGTTATCAGATTTGTGCCGAATCTTTTCGTACATTTTATGCGTTTTGAGGGCGAATACTGGGCGGTATTTAACTGAAAAGCTCGTGAAATGGTCGGAAAGAGGCGGTGCAAAGATGGTGACGGGACTTTTGTCCCAGGCTCCTAGCAATTCCTGATCCCACAAATTTCCCCCATATCACCCTATAGAATTCACCAATCCTCAGTTAACACTAAGTCGTCTGAATAAAAGAAAGGTAATTTCATACACTATGTGTTAAGAGGTAGATTACACAAAAAATATACCTAACAGAATACATGTCCATGGCAAGAGTACTATGAAATATTACGATTAACAGTAACCTCTATTAAAGTGCTGAATATCATAAAATAAATAGGGTGTGGTTCAATTACGATTTCAGATAGAAAAGTTTGAGGGAGGATTCACGATGTCTGTTATTGCAGCAATTATATTTATTGGTGCTGTTTATCTGCTCACCTATAGCATTTTATATCAAACACCAGCAGAAAAGGCACAGGAAGATAAAGAACAAATGGAATATTTAAAAGAACTATCAGAAAAAAGAAATAATAAATATAGGAATACCCGGAAGCGAACAGGACACGGCGATTAATTTTCTGCGTTCACACATTTAAGTTTATATATCGGGGCTATCAATTCTGGTATTCCCTGACTACTGTGCGTTAAGCGTTAATCCTTCGGAATATCCATCACATCTGAAAGCACGATTTCTTCGTTATACCCCCAACTGCAACAGCAAGATAAGCATCATTAGCCACTACATAGGCAAAAAAGAAAGCAGGGTATATCTGCCCTACTTTCTTTCCTTAATTCTCCATTACTCCGCCAGATACAGATTTACTGACTGCAGTATCTTATTCACACAATCACTGATATCCGTATCATCAGTCAAACAGGTACTGCCTTCTTCCACAATCGCTTCGGTAATCACCGCATCGCTGACCGCTGCCGTATCTGCTGCTTCAATATAACCTTTCAGAGTATTGAGCTCCTCTTCACTGACATGACGCATCTCCATTACCGCGGAACTTCCTTCACCCTCTTCCCCTGCCAAAGATATCCCAAAGCCGCCTGTCTCCTGGGCTGCTAAGGAATCAGAAATTTGATCAAGAGCATCTGCATTTACCGGAAAACCTGTTGCGTAAGCATAACTCTGATTTTCCGTCGATAATAAATATTTAACAAACTCCTTGGCAGTCTCTTTATTCTCACTTTTGGTACTGATTCCAACCAAGTCCCGTGGGACAAATACATGTTCCGACAGTCCTGTCAATGATTGAAAACTCCAGCCGACCTGATCGTTCATGCTAACCAGCGTTTCTATTGATGACAAACCGTCGGCATTGGCAAGATTCATTTTCTGTTGCTTATTTAGTACCTGAATCATATTTTCAGATACCGAAGCCCTCATTTCTGATACAGATATCGACGTGACATTACCTGATGACTCACCATTTACTTTATAGATTTCTTTCGCCGCTTCCAAAAATTGCGTTAGCTTTTCGCTATCCAAAGTTCCGTCATCCTTTACTATATCCGGCAGCGAAGTAGTCAGCAGCAATTGAATCAGGGAATCCGCACTTTTCTCCCCCAGAATGTTTTCAATATCAGCATCTTCTGTACGCAGTCGACTCACTTCATCTTTAAGGGTGGTTAGATCGGAGACCTTCTGCAGAGTTTCATCGGTTCCACTAATAAAGGGCAGGGCAAAACGGGTATTTATTGCATACAAACCATCATCATTTTGTTTATAATTCATAATGTTTTCATAATAACTGCTTTCTTTCTGGCATTCACTAACAACATCCGTTAAATCTTCCAGCAGCCCCTTTTCAATATAAGAATCAATTGGTAGTTTATCCAGCAGAATCACATCCGGTCCATCTCCTGCCATTATATTTGTATTCAGAGTACTTAACGCATCCGATACTGTAACCGAATCATCGCCGCTCATTCCCACTTCCATATTGACATAATAATCCGGATTCTGAGCCTGGAAGTTAGAAATCGCCTGACGGATGTTCTGACTATCTTCCAATGCATAGACCTTGATCTCTTCACTTGGAACTGCCGATGCTTCTTCCGAATACTCATAGTGCATCAATAAAGTCCCCTGGTCGTCCTCATACCGAATCAAAAAGGTATTGTCCTCCAGCTCGATCAAATCGTTTAAGTAAATAGCCGGATTTGACAAACTGCACAGCGAACCATTGATTAACTGCTCCATTTCACCGGCCCCAAAGGTATATCGGTACATTCCGGTTGCATCCGCATAATAGATGGTATCCTCCGCTTCGGCCGCTGTGATTTGTGCATACAACATGTTCTCCCTCAAGTCATCACCCATACTGTTAAAATACTCACTTAAAGCCGAATCCGGTTCCTCTAATGCTCCGGTCTCAGTACTATAAATATCAATCCCCTCATTTCCTACTGTTAACAGCCGGTTTCCAACCACAGCAAAACTTTGTATATAAGAATCGTCTTCGCCAAATGTCTGAATCGTCTCACCAGTATCCGGATCTACTAAATACGCCTTCCCATTATAATCAACTCCAACCACTTTATCGTCAGGAGTACATTTTACACTTGAGAACGTGTTTTGAATGTCGGCTTCATCATCGGAAAACACAAATTCAGTTGAAAATTCCGGCAGTTCCACTGTCACTTCCTTTTCAGTTCCATTTTCATCTACAAGATAACAGCCGTTAGAATATGTCAGAAACAGTCTTCCTTTACTGTCTATCGCGGCATCGTTCAAATAGGATCCATCCTCACGATTCATTACCGGTGTGTATTCCATCCCCGCCGTTTCCCAGGTCAGCCCTCCATCGGCCGAATCCAGAATACTTGTATCGGTAACCATACGAAGCGTTCCATCCGCCAATTTCCCGATCGTTGTAACTGCAGCCTCTTCGGGCAAAGCATACTCAGTTTCAAGATACCTACCCTTCTCATTTTCTTTACTGTTGCTGTCTCTGCTCTCATCGCTGCCAGAGCAGGCCGTTAGCACTAGCATTGCTATGCATAATATTCCGGCCAATATTTTTTTTACAAAATGATTCATATACATACCTCCATTTATTGTCACTTTAATCATAACAGAGTATTCTCTAAACAATCTCTAAAACAACCT
>Ga0153999_1001187_pt1 | contig 10504 bp, 8 predicted proteins | sample TSNC083MetaG_FD_104675 | JGI IMG/M metagenome (GOLD analysis project Ga0153999, IMG submission 104675) | Attine ant fungus gardens microbial communities from North Carolina, USA - TSNC083 MetaG | ecosystem: Host-associated > Fungi > Mycelium > Unclassified | place: USA: North Carolina, Lumber... | reverse complement strand
CCATTGTCTCGGCATCACGAATCAGTTTTTTTGTTTTTTCGCTTATATCGGCTCTTAAAACTTCCGTGCGATTCTTTTCCTTGAACCAAACCGCTACGCTAAAGTATCCATCATAAACATATAGCCAGTAAAGGTTTTTCTCTTTCCTGGCTCCTCTCGGCGTTACCCAGAAGTGTTGTCCTTTTGCAAACCAAGCCTTGTAGGGAGTATACCATTGCCATTCTTGCTCCATCTCTAAGCCGGGCAAGGCATCCTGGAATGTTTCGTATGCGGCATAACTGTCACCTAATATTTGCTCCAGCAATTCTCTCGTCGGCGTCACTTGGGGTTCTCTTAACTGTAAATTTTCGTGATCGTTCATTTTCCTGCTCCTAACTTATCTCTGCTTCCAGAGTAATATTTGCTGCATCAACGGCAAGGTGCCTATCCTTATAATATTGTTTGCTCATCTTCTCGCCCTAAGAAGGAGGTGATTTGTGAATTAAGTGCCGTTGACTTTACAACCGAGTGTAAACATAATGGGAAGATCAGTAATTCAAAAACATCAAGCATTATATACACTTTGTAGATTGTATAGGCTCAGCAGAAGTATTAATGTGAATCTTCTTTTTAGCCCATGCTGTCTGCCTTCCTTTCTGAATCCAATCACTAATAGAACCAAACTTTATTTCCAAATAATCACCTTCTTGATATCCGTTTATTTTGTCTTGAAGCTTGCTAATTTCTATTTCTAACAAGTCCATATCCGTCTTCATATCATATTTATACATCTCAAATTGATTGGGCTTTTGAGGATTAAACTGATATATTGTGTATATTTTGTTATAATCATAAGAATATATGCACTTATCCACAGTATAGTGATTATTGGTACCTATAATTTCTACAGGTGCTTCAAGCCGCATAATGTAGGCTCTATCAGTAGTAAAAAAAGAATATATGGAATCATAGCGGTATACTGTTCCACATTCAAATCTATACTCTGCTTTTGCCGCCTTCACAAAATCTTTGAGACCCCACACTGCTTTTTTCACAAGCTTCAAAACATAAAGCATATACGGTCTTTCCTTACCCTCAACCTTTACGAATATTTCACCGCTATAGTTATAAAGTTTCTTGTCAAGCAACCCTATGTTTTCATACTTTATTGCATATTTTAGCCAACAACTATCATACTTACTATCATTCGGCAAATCATTAATATAGTTACTAATTTTAGCTTGATGGTCATATGTATTTTTAACTAATTTTAATTTATTATCATTTAATATTCCGCCATCATCCCAGAAATAATATGAATCGTTCCATATATGAAAATCGTCACACACCAAGTTGATTTCAGCCTCGGATTTCAAATTTCCATCATTATTATCGATGTTAGCACCTATCGCATAGTATTTACACCACTCAAGATTTTTTTCTGCTTTTCTAAACCATTTTTTAGCGCACTCTATATATTTCACTAAATCGTTGAAAATTCCACAACCATCCCAAAATCCGGAAATAAACAAAAGATATTGTATTTTTCTGTCTTGTGATTGCTCTTCTAAGTCATTGAAATAATAGTTTTCACTCAGGTTATATTTTATAATTATATCTGCTTTTATTTTCTGTTCTTTTAATCGAACTCCAATATCTGAAAGAATGGGGTTAGTATTGGCAAAAGCATCAGCATATATAACATCGCTTTTTTCATTCTGGAAGTAGTTAAAAATATCATCATATGTTGATACAACTTCAGAAAATGCTCTTATGGTAGACAAATAGCAATGCTGCCATTTGCTGTAGTTTAGATTATTTAAAACATAGAAAAACAGTTCTATATTGTCCTTAGTCGGTATCTTTGCTTTATTCTTTTTATAATAATAAATATATAGTATTGCTGCGACCGTTTCCCTGCAATCATCAGCAACAAAGCCATGTTCATAGCGTTTAAAGGCATCTTGGATATGCTCGCTACATATGCAATAGTAATCTAAAAGTGCTTTCACAATGATGAAGTATTCACTGAAAAATTCTTTATCTTTTTCAGCTATATTCTGACTATATTCATACATTGTGCTTATGTATTCTGTTTCTGTATTTTTAGTAGTTCTACCCCTGATTTGGCAACAAAGATTGTACAAATTCTTAAAGCAATTCAGACTATCAATATTGATTTTATTTGTCCTATCATTAAGTAAACTTCCTTTGTACTCATTATAAAATGGATCTATATATGTTTTATCATATTCGCCTATAATATCTGTATGTGGATTAAGCTTATCGTCTATACTGTCAAGCATTGCTTTCACATTTTCAAACGGCTCTAATGTTTTTCCGCGTGCATTCATCCGTATATAGCTTTTTGCCGCCTTAATCTCAGCGATATCATTGGCGTCTTCAGTTATAAGTGTAAATGTAATACAGGCTTGTTGAAGCCTTTCATAAAAGTCGCTTGAATTAATATAGAATTCTTTCTCGTTTGATAAGTCGCTAAGCACGGTCAGCGCAGCGTCAACTGTAGGGTCATTTATCCATTCAATCAAAAACCATGATTTATTTTCAATCTTGCTTCGAATTTCAGTCTGACCTTTTATAATTTCCAACAAATCTTCGGGTGGATTTTGCAACAAACTAAAAAATTCAGCGGCGGCGCTTCGTGTCATATAGCTAAATAAGCCTCTCCTAAATTCTTCTATATCACCACTGCATACCGCAATGTACCAATGCAACAAGTAAAGGGTCGTTAACCTCTGTTGTCCGTCCACAGGGAAAAAGATAGGATGCTTGCTATCGCATGAAACATTGCCATACACGAAGTTAAAGTCAATTATTTTGTCTCTTGATGTTAAACAGGCAAGAATATCCTTAATGATATTTTTTCTTACCTCATCGGACTTCACATTTTTTCTTCCTTGTGCATAATCACGTTGTATTATCGGGATTCGCACTTCATATTCTTTCAATAGCCGTATCAATGTATACTTATTATCACTCATATTCAATACCCCTCCTTTGTCTGTCCAAATAACTTTTCAAGAGCATCGATTATATCCTGGATATATTTCATTCGGCTGTCGGGTAGCCAAAAATCCGCGGAACTAACCCCGCCTGTGTATAAATCTGTAAATACAAATATTGTACCAAGTGGAACAAACTGACCTTTTTTAAAACATTCGTACACTATTTTTCGTTTCTCACTATATGGTTTATTTCCTACTGCTTGATTTTGCCCCCCGCCCGTCAGCAAGGCCATATTACCCATAGTATTGTCTCTAAGTAATCTCGCGAAATCATTTTCGAAAAATCTGTCTATGGCACGTTCTAAAGTTATTTTATTTAGTTTTAGGGCAGCCATAATTAACGAATAATTTGAGCCATCTTCCAAATGCGAATTGTTTGTTCCGTCATTCTTCTCATTATGGATTTTTATTTCTTTGGATATTATATCTTTAATTTTTGTTGAGTAAGCTTCTTGCATTTTATCCAACAAATTATCTAAGTTCGTTTTGGGAGAATCAGCGTCTAACGGTTCAGAAAGCCACATATAGATATCTTTATTTTTTATGCTTTCAAAAATATCTTTTGGAACGGTATATGTCCATTCTAATTGCTTTATATCAATTGATAAATTTTGACTGTTCACCCCTTCCTTAAATTTCAAGCCTATAAATATATCCTTTATTTTGTTTCTATAATTAGATACATCAAGCCATCCTTTTGTTGCAAAATTGTCTTTATGATCGTCAATATATTTTTCCAGAAGCATCGCCTGACAATTTTCTTGCATATTATTTATTCGTTCTATCTCATCAACAGCAGTATAATACTCAAGGTAAAGCTGCGAGTCTTTTTTTGCTTTCAATGCACGGGCAAGTAATTCCTGGAAGCCGTTTCCATCATATGCCAAATTGGCATTGATAAATTCTTGAATACTAGCATCATCGTTTTCGTCCATTGTTCTTTTTACACCACTGGAAGTATATTCTATATTACTGTCGGTATTATCATATATATATTTTACATATGCTACATAATCGTCCTGTGATAGAATATTCAGCGCTGCTTTACGCTTGCTCTGTCTATCCTGTTGAATATCGTTCGACTTTGATTCGTCCGTAGCTCTTGCAAATATATGCTCTCGTTCCCATTTGTTCTTTGCGTTTGCAAAAAAATTGAATCTCTCACCAATTCCGCCTGAACTGTTTAGTAATGCAATATTATAAGTCAGTAAAACCTTTACAATTTCTGAGGAGTCACCTTCATTGTAACGAATATCCCGTACTATTTTCGATATAGGTCTACCCATATAGTTGAAGCCTAGCGACTCTTTAATTTTAATTGTTAATTCAGCTTTGCGTTCATTTCTCGGCTTCTGAAGAACCTGATGCAGGTCGTGGTAGATTCTAAGGTATTCATCATTGCTATCTGTATATCTATCAACGCTATTATTGAGCCTATTACGAAGATTTATATATAGGCCAACCAGATTATAAATTTTACTGCTTTGCGAACCTCTTCCATCAGTAGAGTACAATTCCCTTAGATTGGCAAAAACCCTTCGTATCTCATTCCAACATTTATTCATCACCTCATCTTTTGATTTTTTCTCTCTGTTTAGCAAACTTTCTGCAATCCAGCTATCAATCTCATTAAATATGAATTTATCGGTAAACTTGCTTTTCCTGTAATTGATGTAATCAGAAATCGATTTATTGGTGTTTTTGCTTAGCCAGTTATTCATAATCGAAAACTCAAATATAATATCAATACGAGTACTATATGCATTGATATTCATATCATATTGATTGCGATGAGGAACAAACGCCCAAAAGTCCGGATCATGAAGTTGGCTTTCTATCTCATCCCATTTTTCCGAAATTACAATCTGCTTGTCTTTTATGTTAAGTGATTCATAGTTTGCCGGATTCATAAATAGAGCTTTGATAAGTTCAGCATTAGTAAGTTCAATTTTACCGGTGTTAAAGTTTGCAAAAACTTTCTGCGGGTCATCGCCAGTTACTTCATACCAAATAAACATTGTGCTCCAACAAAGAATATTATCTAAATATGAGACATAAACTTTTTTTACAATATCTTTTTCAATCTCATCCAAGGCATTTGAAAAGAAGCCTTGGGCAACATCGTAAGCTTGCTTCATATAATCAAAATCAATGTTACTTTGCGGCGATATCTCTTCGTTTTTATACAACGATTCCAAGTATTTTTCACTATTTTCCCTTGATTCATATTGCAAGATTACTGCTTCACATTCATTTTCCGATAATTTCCCGATATTTTTAAGCGCAGCGCGTATAATTGCAATTGAAGTTAATCTTTGCTGCCCATCAATTATATCATAATAATCTGTATCTTTTTTTTCCATTACAACTAGCGGCTGTATACAATACGGAGATATGGGCTCTTTTAGCTTTCCATCTTTAAAGACTTTCATTGACAGCTGTACGTTTGCTTCCGTATTATTCACAAAACCATTTATTGTTCGTTTATCAATCAATCTATCTTCATATATGTCTTTAAGAAGCTTAAAAATATGTTCTTCTGACCAGCGATATCCACGCTGATATTTTGGGATACGGTATTTATTCTTGATAACTTCACCAACTGCAATATATCCATTCTCGTTGCTATCCCCGCTCATATGCATTTCCTCCAAAATTGAAATAAGCCTCATCTTAAGTAATTTCAATTGTCTATTGTCATTTTTTGATACTTCTGATTATTGCTATAATGTGACCGATATTTTATTTCACCATCTCATCATATTGCTCTTGATTTCTTGCTATGTGAACTCCTATTTACTCTGAAACATTTTGTAATCCCTCCTTCATATCACATGGCTGCCTGTTTCGAAAGATATGTATGTAATTTGATGTTTGATGTTTGTTTGTCAAAGATCGTCAACATCACACCAACGTTTCATTAATTCTATCACACAACAGCTAAAAATTCCACATAGTTCTCTAATTTCCAGAGTTCAGGAATATCTGGAATTAAGTGACGGTTAATCCAGTCTGTTTTCTTCACAGGATCAGTATAATTGTTTATCCAATCACAAAGTTCTTTTCTATTCTTCGCTTCTCTGTCAGTGCCAGAATTAAGCAACTGGAAGTTCATAACACTTTATGCCGTTTTCATCTATCTCCCTTTTTTGTAAAAGATTTTTGGGCTGTGTATAAAATTCAATTACCTTTTATGCTGGGAAATACCATCTTGGAATATTTTGACCATTTGATATTCGCTTCGATAAAAAGCAACCGGCTACACTTAAACCGATTACTTTTTTGAATCTTAATTAATCATCTGATAAAGGTATCAAAGGTAATTTGTGGGAACGAAAACTGTAAAATTCATCTCTTCCATCTACCAATACTCCTGATGTTGCAGTGAACTCAACCTGAACCTCTTTTGTTTCCGGATCTATTTCCTGAAGCAGCACGATACCCTGTGTCATGTCGCCAACAAGAGGATCTTCGATATCCGTTATGCCAGGCAGCCGCGTTGTCCGTCTTCCATTCTCATCTACCATACCTCCGCCGAAATTGATGAAATAGTTTCCATTCTCAAGAGCAGCTTCATTGCTTACGAAAGAACTATAACCCCTGTTACCGACCTCTGTCTCTCCATACTCAAAGATTTTCATAACCGTCATATTATTTATGTCTACCCGGTATCGTACAATCCGGCTGTAATTATTATCAGGAAGTATCGCCTTCTCTACATTGCGGGAACGGAAATTGCCATTGTCAAAAGCAAAAAACTCTACGATTCCCGGAGTTGTATCTGGCACTTCCAGTACCGCATGGTGACCCCAGGGCCAGAACTCCTTGTCGGCTTTGTCAATATCATCTGCATCTGATAAATCATATAATGCTGTTCCATTTTCATCAACAGGTGTCAGTAAATACGGTCTGTAATACGAATTCCAATCTTCATGATTGGCAAGCATATTTGATGATATATTCCATGGTTTAAAACCTATAAATAACTATATCAAAAGCACCACTCCAAGAAAAAATCGCGGGCAAGGGGGGGCAAAACGCCCTTAATACCCTTACACGCGCCAAAAAATGACGTCGATTCACGCTTGAAAAGTATAGAAAAAGACTATTCCTACTTCGTGGTGAATAGGGCGTTCACGGAAGGCGTGAACGCCTTCTTTAAGTCACAGCTTTAGGGACTTCTTTTTGCTGTTCAGATTCCTCGTTATCTACATCCAACGAGTTTAATCTGGCCAACACAAGTGTCCGAATCATATCTGACTGTGTGCGGTCGTAAAACATCCTTTTTGCCCTGTCCATAATCGGTTCCATATCGGGCGTAATAGCAAATGTCATTCTTTTATGGTTTGTAGGCATCTAATTCACCTCCTTTGCGAACAGCTCAAAGAGGTTACAACCTTAGATAAAAACCTTGTCCACAGACTGATACAAAAAATCACCGTCTTTAAAGAAACTTCACTATGAAATTCAAATCCGGTGTCAGCATCAATATAAATGAATAGGAGTGCAGGTCGTTGCCCTGATGGATAAGCCACATGGCGGCTTGTTTTCTGTAAGCGTCAAATAAAAATGCCGATATCGGCATTTTTATTTGACGCTTACTGTTTTCTATTATATTTTTCTTTTCGGTTTTCACTTTGGTCCAATCCCCTTATTTAATTTTGCGAAACTTCACGTAAAGTGAGGCAGCGGCCTTCAGGTAACTGTTTCCTGGAGAAGATATACCTCGGAATTAACTAGACAATTTCTGCCACACCCTTTATTATTATACTAAAATAAATCTGATAACTCGTGTGTGTAGTCGGTGCAGTTTGTGTAGTTTGTGTAGTTGATGTAGCCTAAAACGAGTACAGACGGACAACGGCTTTTCATGTCTTTACTTTAGGAACGGATATGCTAGGCTGGCACGGAGTGCCAACAGGCTTCGGCATCTAGCCGTACTTTGGCTAGATGATGGAGACTGTTCTCAAGTCTGTATCAGCATATCAAGTCGGTTCATGAAGTCAAGATTTTAATAGTCTATCTGACGGGTTTATGAAGCACAGTAACTACAGCGACTACATGTATTCGCTGAAACAAATGCCGTAGTTATGGGGCTTTCAGCCCCGTGACCACGAGTTTTTATTAGGAGGTACTACCTTATGAAAACAAAACAAATGAAAGTTTACGGATCCTGGAATTCCAGACACAAATGCAACCCTAAAATCTGTATGGAAGGCAAATGATTAGAATCATCGGGCTTCCATAGGAAGTGTATTGAAACTTCTATATTTTCCACTCCCAGCCTTGTGGGGCCTCCGTGGAAAATTGCTTGATGGGGAGACCCCAAACCCCGGTAGGGCCGCGAAAAAGCAGGATATAGGTCAATAATGCCACTTTTTGTAGAAATCTTCCCTAATCTATGGTAAAATTAATTATCATATCGGACAGGGGCTTTCATATGAAAAGAGATAATAGCTTGATGCGGAGACAATCCGCGCCACCGTCGCCGGTGAAGCATGGGCAACAGAAAAGGTAATAGAATATTATTCTGATGAGATTGGCCATCTTTGCACGAAAACAAAAAAACAGTCAGACGGGCGCATAAAGAAAGTGATTGATAGGATATGCAACAAGCCCTCATTTTGAAGCTGATAGAAAAGTTACCGCAGTTTGAAACGGAACTGCAAAGATGAAGCTAGGCAAAATGGATTATGAAAAGAGCGCGAAAGACCTTTTTAAGAGTTATTTATGCTATAAGAGGAGGATGCAATATTGCCTACAAAAATTAGAATTATCAATTCAACATGGCCACCACATGATGGCGAGTATATAAATGAATTGGTCTTAAATTATGATAACTGGAACGATTATGGCTATAGAACATCTTTTGGTATGTATTATTACGATATTAACGAAAAAGTACATGAGGTTGGTTTCCTTAAAATATATTTTTGGAGAAACGATGAAGAACGTACAGATGATTATATCAATCATACTAAAGAAACTTTGGGTGATACCATTATTAATTTAGACGAAAATTATTGTTCGTTAGGACAAGATTTATCATATTATCGAAACCTAAAAGATTTGCTGCCAGAAGAATATGCGGATGTGCTTCGTCGTCTGAATGATATGGCAATTTCCCTTGAGATAAAAGAGCGTTTTATAAATGAAAAAGGCGTACAATCTTCACTCTTAAGATCGAGTGGAGCTGAAAAGGCACTAAAAGAAGCAAATGAACTTATTAATGACGTACAACAAGAGAAAAATATCTCTTTCACATATAGAGTGGGTGTTCCTTATGATGTTCTCCTAGTCGATTTAACATTTGATTTCGAAAAGACAGAATACCTCCCATATAGAATCAATATTTTGATCGGCAAAAATGGAACAGGCAAAACGCAAATTCTTTCACGACTTGCAGACTCGTTAAGTGGGTATACGGATAAAAGAGAACAAAACCCGTTTGTCGGAGGAAGGCCACCCATTGATAAGGTGATGTCAATATCTTATAGTGCCTTTGACCAATTTAGAAAACCTCCGGAATCGGGAACAACAAATCGTAGTTTTAGTTATGTATACTGTGGTATTCAAAGTGAACAGGGTACCCTTTCTATTCCTCAACTACGAGATAATTTCAGAATAGCATATGGCGCAATTCGTGAACGTGGCAGAGATGCGATTTGGCAGGGCGTCCTATCAGAACTTATGGAGTTAGAACATCAGAGAATCATTGAATTGATTATCGGAGGGCGGCTTGACGAAGTTAATTGGAGTTCAGGTCAGCATATCCTAATTTGTACAATAACGGAACTAATCGCTAAGATTGAAAATGAATCAATTATTTTATTTGATGAGCCAGAAATTCATCTTCACCCAAACGCAATTGCTAATTTTATGCGGATGTTTGGCCGTTTACTTGAAGAATACAATTCTTATGCGATTTTTTCTACACACTCACCGATTATTTTACAAGAGATTCCATCAAAATATATCCAAATTTTGGATAGAGAAGAAGATGTACTCACTGTTCGGCGTCCAGGTATTGAGTGTTTTGGGAGTAATATTAGTGACATCATTTCTGATGTGTTTGACGTTAGCGTTCGAGAAAGTAACTACAAATCACACCTTAAAGAACTTAGCAAGATAATGGGATATGATGAAATCTTACGCTCGTTCAATAATAATTTAAGTCTCAATGCGCTGATATTCTTGAAAAATTGCTACCCAGAGGAGGATATGCGATGATTCAATTACCATGTCCAAATATAGATAACGATTTGCTGTTAGATACGATTATCGCAAATAAAAAGAAGAAAAAAAGAGGAGCTTTGCTTCCCTTTAAGGACAGAATTAAGGAGCGATATAGATATTACGAGAAGCATTATGATGAGCTAGCGTGAGTTTCAGACTTTTTAACCCTGAATTATCTCAACGCCTTGATAATTCAGGGTTTTTTGCGCTTTTTGTGTAGTGATAACTATTCAATCCGTCTAATGCTTGTTTTTGCTTGATTT
>Ga0153999_1001186_pt1 | contig 10506 bp, 9 predicted proteins | sample TSNC083MetaG_FD_104675 | JGI IMG/M metagenome (GOLD analysis project Ga0153999, IMG submission 104675) | Attine ant fungus gardens microbial communities from North Carolina, USA - TSNC083 MetaG | ecosystem: Host-associated > Fungi > Mycelium > Unclassified | place: USA: North Carolina, Lumber... | reverse complement strand
TGCGGGGTTGCCGCTATACAGCCCCACCACTCACCTCCTCAGGTTCTGTAGTATGCCAGCAGCCTACAAGAGGAGAATAACAGAAAAAAAGCGCGAAAGGAAGATGGCGTTTGAAATGTTTCAATGACCCATCGGTGCCTTTCGCAGAAAGGCGGATTATAAAAATGAATAAAGAAACTATACAAGAGTTTTTAAAGGATAAAATCGAAAAAATATTGAACATACACATTACCGACTATAACAGCAATTTATTCAGCAACGGTGTATCGGCTTATGATATGCTTTATATTGCTGAAGAAATTGAAACCCAATACAAGATTAAAAGCGAAGACCTTTTTGGAAACAGTGATTACGATATGATGACGATAGATGCCTTAGCTGGAGCTATTAATAAAAAATTGTATGTTTGATAATTGCAGATTATACTTTTGGTATGATTTGATAATTATAAAAAATCAAGGAAGGAGAATACTTATCATGAAAAAACTTCAGAAAAGAAATGATATGGCTATGAATAGCCTGGAGTCTTATGCTAAGATTTGCATTTGTATTTGTGGATGTGCATCATCCAAGACCAAGTCTTCCAATTCTAGTAATGCAATCTCTAGCGCTAGAGACTAAAATTTCGAATTTAGGGATTTTATTTATTCATGAATATGTCTCTGAATACAAATAATCGGTCTTGTATTATCCATAATTAATGGATAATACAATGCCGATTTTTGTAATAGAAATCTTTTAAAATATAAAATATATTTAGAGGAGAAATAAATGAAAGCAATAAGAACGGCCATTATCGATGATGGCATTAGCATAGATGAATCTTTAAATTTAATAAATTCAAAAATAATTCACTTAAAAATAAAAGATGATAAAATCATTGTTGAGAAAGTTGATAAAAATATTTTCATTGCATCTCATGGGACAGTATGCTATTGGATATATGCTGATAATGTTAACCGTAATGATTATGAATTGTATAGTATTAAAGTAATTGACCCAATAACCAGGGAATCCTCAATGGATAATTTAAGAATAGCCTTAGAATGGTGCTTAGAAAACGATATAAAGTTAATTTGTATGAGCATAGGAACTACTAACTTTTTAGATTTCAAGCTAGACGATGTTTTAAGAAAGCTTTATGAAAAAAATGTGATAATGATAGCTGCATGCAGTAATAAGAACATTTATACTTATCCAGCATCATCACAATATGTACTAGGAGTAAAGCACGATTATAAAAATATCTTACCAAGCAATCGCTTTTCTTATAATGAGCAAGATATTTCCAATATCGAGATTACATGCAATGGTGATTTTGATGAACTGGGGAAGAAGGTTCATTATGAGTTTGAAAAATACAATAGCTTTATAGTACCTTATATTGCATCTGTTATACATAAGGTTTTGCTAGAAGGGAATAAAACGATTAATGATATTAAGTCTGTGCTTAAAAGCAAAGCTATTGTCAGTAATGAATTAGCAACTTATGAATATTTTAAAAATTCTTATAAGGATTGGACAGAAGAAATAGACATACCTATAATAGCAATAGTAAATGATGCCGGAAACTCCACAGAGCATTTCACCGAACATATTGTTAATGGTTTTCGCTCTGATAAATACAATGCTGTTTTACTACAAGACGGAACAAATAATAAGGAATATTATAAATATTCTTTTGCTAAACTGATTGAGGTATACGGCAATATTGTAAACGCAGTCAAATTAGTAATTAACTCTGCAAATACTGACATCCTATTGATTGATATACCTTTTGAACCTCTTGATGAATTAACAAGAAATAATCTGATTGACATAGTTGTAAAAAACAAAAATTCATTATTATTTCCTGATTTTGAATCTATTGAAGTGGTAGAATTTAATGAAATAGAAGTATCGGGGGTGATAGCAGAAATTTACTCCAAATTAGAATAGTAGGTTAACTTGCTGTTTCAATTTATTTAATAACTTGGGCTTCTTGCGTCCAAATATATAACCTGCATGAATTTTCTATTTCACGCAGATTATATATTTCAATGTACTAATTAAGATGTTATTTCTTGCAACATCCCTTTCTTAAGCCGGAATGCAACATCCGCTCTTTTTGCAAGTTCAGAAGAATGGGTAACAATTACAACACATTTTTGTGCTGTTCCATGAGCGCTGTCTAATAACAATTCCGTAATGCTTTGTGCCGTATCTTCATCTAAATTCCCAGTCGGTTCATCTGCAAGCAAAATGGCGGCATCTGAAGCTAAAGACCGTGCAATTGCCACCCGCTGCTGCTGTCCTCCTGAGAGTTTTAAAACATTCCTTTTTGCTTCTTCCTTGTTTAGTCCAACTTTCTCCAATACTGGGAAGGCAGGCAATGATGAAGTAAGATTAACATTTTCCATTGGGGTCATGTAATCAATTAGGTTGTAGCTCTGAAAAATGAAAGACACATTATACTTTCGATGGCTGGAAAGGCCGGTTTTGGAGATATTCTGACCCTTACACAGAATTTCGCCACTTGTTGGTTCGTCAAGTCCGCCCATAAGGGAAAGCAGAGTGCTTTTTCCGCATCCGGACGGTCCAAGGATGGCATATACTTTGCCTTTATCAAAGCTTGCATTAATACCCTTTAACGTTGTTTTTGATTTTTCGTATGAAAATTTTACATTGCTCAGTTCTAAAATACTCATTTAAATGTCCTCCTCTTAACTTAAAGTAGATAAAATTTCTTTCGGCTTCATTCTCATAATGGGCAGGGCGGCAATCGCCACGGATAGTACGATAATCACTGTTCCCATACCGTACACAAGCAATAGATGTAATGGTGCAACCGCTACTTCCAAATTGGTCAGACCGGATGGAGTGTTATTCGCTTCATCTGCGCTCTCATTGCTGACCGTTTCCGTGGCTGAGGCCGTCGTCTGTTCCAGTAGGGTATCGCCCACCCTTTGTGCGATTACCGAGCTAACCGGAAATGACAGGGCAAAGGCAAGGGTAGCCACTAATATAATTTCCGTAATATGCTGTAAAAGGATATTACCCTTGCCGAAACCCATCGACATGAACACACCCGTTTCATGAAGGCGGTTCCGTACCCATAAGGCCAATATCAAAACTAGCAGAGCTACACTGACGATGATAATGATAACGATGCTGATACTGACCAGACTCCTCAGTGCTTCCAACGGCTCTTTTGCATTTTGGTAGTCCTTGTCATGATATGTTACGTTGCAGGAATCCCAATCCACCCCGTCAATCGTTTCCATTTCGGCAACGATAGCATCGAGCCTTGCGGGGTCGTTTACCACGATTTCCGCATTGGAATAATAAGTGTCCCGTCCGCCGTCGAAAAGCTGTGTAAAGGATGTCGGGTCTGTAAATACGGTGTTCTCATATAACGTGTAGGACACGTTCAGCGCCGTTTCCTGTTCCGTGGTATGCGTAAAAATACCGATAATCTCGACCTCTACCGGAGTGGATACATAATCGGGGATTTCCACCATATCGCCGTTCAAGTCCAGTACAAAGGTATCACCTATGTCCAGTCCGTTTCTCTTAGCAAAATCCTCATGGATCAGGGCGACGTTTTCATCACTTTTTGTAATATGCCTGCCCTCCAGCAGTTCAAAACCCTCACTGACGAAAAGCCCATCTTTTTCAGAGTATAGGTTGCTCTGCAATTTTCCCGCGTGCTCAAAGCCTTTTGTCATATCGTCAAAGGCTGCGTCCTTTTTGACCTCTAAGGAAACGCCATCCGCCGTTTTATATTCGGCATAGGATTCGGAACGGGCGTTATCAATTCTTTCCACGCCGCCTATCCGTGCAATCTGCTCCAGAATAGCGTTCGTAAGCTGACCGTCCGTTCCTTTGGCATTCAGGGTATAGCTGCCACCCAGGGACTCCCGGACATTCAGCACCGCCGTGTTAGTTGCCGAACGTATGGATAAACAGGTCAGGACAAGAGTGGAAATAATCAGCAGCACAAAGAATATCAGCAGGCTTTTTCCTATTTTTCTAGTAGTGTGTAAAAACGCACGTTGTATAAAATTCATGATTATCCTTCCTCCTAACTCATTTTCGATAATATTTCTCTCGGTTTCATCCGCATAACCGGAATGCTAGATATTCCAATTGCCGCCAATATGACTGCTATACCGGTGCAGCAAACAAGGATAAAGTTACCCGCCGCAATACGCACATCCCCTGCGGCGATGGTGGAATCTATAATATGTCCCAAGTTTCCGGCTATCGCATTACTGGTAAAGTAAGACAGGGCAAAGGCGAATACGGCGATTAAAATCATTTCCAATATATACTGCGCCACGATTTTATATTTGGAAATACCCGTTGACATCAGGATTCCTGTTTCCCGCACACGGCTTCGCACCCACATAGAGAGAATTAGGGTAATAATGGCGGCGGCGATGACCACTACTACAACAATCATTGTGGTAATCAGTTTCTCGACGTTTGACATGGAGCTTGATGATGCCTGATAGACCTCATCGTTGGCAATCAGGTTAAAGTTGTTCCAGTCAATGGAGGAAATCTTTGATACCTCCGACATGATATTGCCTAATTGCGCCGGGTCAGTTAAAAAGAAATCAACGGATTCATAACCATCTTCGTTTTCTTTCACTGCATCGGGCCATTTTGAGTATACCTCTTTGAATGTTGCCATATCTGTGAAAATATAGTTTTCGTATAATTCATGTTGCCCCAGTGTGTTTTTATCAGACTGTTCTTTCAGTATATTAAAAATACCAATGAGTTCTACTTCAACGCTATTCGCAGAAAGATTAGAGTTTCCATATCTTTTTTCAAATTGAACCCGATAATCTGATATAGCTAAATTTAATTTGTCGCCCACTTTAAGATTGTATTTTTCTGCTAAATCACTGCTCATAAGAATAACCTGCGTGTCATCTATGGTGATATGACGACCTTCGCTTAAAGCAAATTGATTGCTCGTAAATAAAGAATCATAATTAGTATCGAAACATCCAAAAGTTCCTGTATTATACTTTGAATCTTCGTTATTCCAATTGTTATACACAATGGTTTCTAAATTAGTCCCATCTAAATTCTGGAGATCGAGATAGCCTCCTATTTTTGCATTGTAGCTTTTTATGCCATCAATACCAGCTATCTTTTTAATCATTTCCTCCGTTATATATTCCTGCTGATAAATGAAGGTATTCCCACTGTTGCTTCTGGTTGCTGTACTCAGGTTCCTTTCCATTGTGAAACTTGCTCCAGTGGATTCCCGCAGTTCAGCTGATGAATCTCCCGCCGCATCCATGATGGACAGGCCACTTAAAACAAGCGTCGATACCACCAGCAATATGACAAACAGCAGTAATGTCCGACTTTTTTTTCGTATGACATATAACAGTGACCTTTTTGGTATGTTCATTATGTTTTCCTCCCTATTAAAATTTAATCTCTAAGCATTCTAATATAGTAAAGTATATTTTTGGTATGCAATAGGTATTAATTTGATATTATTTTTGAGTGAACGAAATTTGACTTCATCTTTTTTCAATTATCAAACATTTTCAACAGAGTCTTTGGGGTATTCATACATTAATTTCGTAATTCGTCCAAATTTATTGTTTTGACCAGATATTTTCTTTATAATTTAATCTCAGGCGGAAAGGAGGAAGTATTTATGAAAAAACTCAATAAGAAATGTTCAGAGAATAGAAATACGTTAGAGTCTTATGCTTGTATTTGCAGGTATGTTTGCTGCTGCTACACTTATCCCATATTACACACAAAAACTAATGTTAGCTTTTCGATTACAGCAACAACCAGGTAAAAAGATCCATGTGGCAGATATATAGATTAATCTTAAAGTAAATGAAGTAAGGTCACAGCTGATATTGGATAAGTAGCTTATCATAACATGAGCCTTGATGTCTGTTCCTTTGGATGTTAGTTCCTTAATTTTTAAATATAACCTTAATTCATTTGTTAATCCACTATCTGCTCATAACAATTAACTATATACAGAAGTGATTCTTTACAAATAACGTCGATGGAGACAATGGACATGAAGAAAAAGAAACTTTACAAAAGAATACTAAGCCGTTTATTCCCCTATTGGAAGAAAATACTCCTTATTACATTCTTAATGGTAGTTATCACTGCCGGGAACATATGTATACCATTAATACAGCAAAAAATAATAGATGATGGCTTACTTAGCAATAATTTCAGCTATTTACTCAGACTGGTTTTAGTGATTATCGGTATATCTTTAGTCATTCAGGGCATTACATTTATCCAGTCTTTATTGCAGATTGATATTCACCTTGATTTTATAAGGAAGATGGAAATAGACATATTGAACCACGCGCTGAAATTAAAGGAAAAATATATACGGAATAACGGCATGTATAAGCTGATTAATGATACCGGGTATTGTGTTAACACCATATCTCAGATTACGGGAGAGATGGTGATGACATCTTTACTCCAGGTATTTAAATTCGCTGGAGTTTTGATAGGTTTATTCCTTATCAATTGGAAACTGACTTTATTTATTTTAATAAGCATCCCCGTAAGGCTTGTCTTATCTAACATTGTATCTAAATACATAAATAAATATTCGGGGAAATCCATTAACACACAAAAAGCGTTACATAAATGGGAAGATGATTTATTTTCATCCACAAATGAAATTAAGCTCTGGAATCTATACTCTGTTAAAGAAAAAGAGTATACAAAATTATTGAAGAAAAGAGATAAAATAATTAGAAAATTAAGTTTATCCACAAATCTGAATATGCTGCTAGGTGATACGTTTCAGGGAGTCATCTTGAATGCACTCTATATCTTGTGCGGCATTTTAATGTGGAGGGGAAACTTGACAATTGGCGGCATACTGGCTTTTCTTTCCTATGCTACCTCTCTTATGGAACCTATTGAATTTATTTCATTACTTAGAGGGATATTGGCAGAAATCGAACCTGCCTTAAATTCTTATGAAGAATTCTTTGACTTAGAGGTGGAAGAAACTGATCAGGATTGTAAAAGACACAAACTGCCTGTTCTGAAAGAAGATATCAAGATTTCATTTGAAAACGTATCATTTAGGTATGATGACAGGGAATTGTTTTCAAATATAAGATTTGATATGAGAAGTGGGGAAAAAATTGCATTGATCGGGGAAAATGGAACAGGTAAAACAACACTGATTAATCTGCTTCTTAGATTTTATGAACCGACCGGCGGCAGTATAAAATTGAATGATGCAAACATTAGTGAATTGTGTTTATATGATTACCGTGATTTATTTAGCGTAATTACGCAAAGCCCATATCTTTTCCAGGGGACTATTTTTGACAACCTGACTGTATTTGGGGGGAATGAAGCCAATTGTAATATCCGGGAGGAAAAACTTTTGTCGTTCATTGATAAGCTGCCAAATCGGGAGTATACCGATATCGGAAACGATTCTTCCCATATTTCAGGCGGGGAAAAACAGAAAATTGCATTATACAGAGCTTTGCTTAAAAATAGCCGTATATTAGTCATGGATGAACCAACTGCCAACTATGATGTCCAGTCTGAAAAGGATTTTGAAGAAGTTATTCTTAATAACAAAAAAGACATTACAATTGTGATTACCCACAATCCCAAACTGCTGAGATCAATGGATAAGATTTTGCTTGTAAAAGATAACTCTGTCCATATCTATAAAGGATACAGCGAACTTATTACCACTGAAAAACAATATCAATAAACGAAGGAGATGGAGGATCTAAATGAATGTAGTATTAAAAACAATTAAGACGCCAAAGAGCCATTATGTTTATGACCGGAGCCGTAATTCAATCTTAGGAATATCCCAAAAGGAGTATGATGAACTGGGAAATGTTGAAAATGGCAATATTGATCCGGCAGAATCCCGGACAATTAAAAAGTATCAGGAGAGAGGATTCTTTAGGGAAAACGATTTGAAAATTATTCAGCATCCCTGTATAAACGCTTTATGCCATCATTTAACACATCACATTGAACAAATGACGCTGCAGGTAACGCAAAGATGTAATCTACGCTGCAAGTATTGTGTGTATTCCGGGAATTATAACAACAGGGCACATGCAAATATGGATATGAGCTTTGAAACCGCAAAAAAGGCCCTGGATATTTATCTGGCAGCCTCGGCAGAAGTTGAACGGCCGGTTATTGGTTTCTATGGGGGAGAACCATTGTTAAAAATGGATTTGGTAGAGCAGTGCATTGATTATGTTAAGGAGAAAGTACCGGGAAGAAACATCTCTTATGTCATGACTACAAACGCTACCTTGCTTACACTGCCAATTGCGGAATATCTTTATAAGAATAACTTCTCACTGACCGTAAGCTTAGATGGTTCTAAAAAAGAGCATGATGAATACCGTGTGTTTCAAAATGGAACGGGATCCTTTGATACGATTATGAAAAACCTTAGAGCCGTCATGAAAGAATATCCTGAATTATCTATCCAGTTTAATTCCGTATATAATCCGAAGCATAATTACCGTGATGTGAAAAAATATTTTGAAGAGGGCGATATTATTGCGGATGCACAAGTAGGACTTGATACCGTAATGCCCAAATCAGCAGATGAAGATATTAATTTTTCAGAAGAATTTTATCAAATCCGGGCATATGATTATTTTAAGCTAATGTTGCACATGACCGGAAAATTGGACAAAAAGCACGTTTCCAAGCTTGTCCTTGGTAATAAGGCATTTATTACAAGAACCTATGGCCAGATTGCAAAAAATAGTATCCTGGGTGAGTCCGCACATCACGGCGGGCCATGCATAGCCGGTGCAAAACGGTTATTTGTTAATGCGGAAGGGAATTTTTACCCATGTGAACGTGTTTCTGAGACTTCTTCGGTAATGGTTATCGGGCATGTGAACGAGGGTTTTCATTTTGAAAAAGCGAGTGATTTAATGAATGTCGGAAAGGTATCAGAGGATCAGTGTAAGAGCTGCTGGGCTTTACTTCATTGTGACCAATGCGCTTCAAAAGCTGACGGCGGAGATCATCTGAGCATGAAAGAGAAACTAAAGCATTGCAGCAGTTCAAGAAGTAATGCTGTCTCTAACTTAATGGAAATATGTGTTTTAAAAGAAATGGGATGTGATTTTGAAGAGGAGGATTTCAATGAATGATTTACTGATTTACCCTTTTAATTATAAAAACCGTGAATTAGTGCAGTTTAACGAACTGCTGAAGGATTACAGATTAACAGCCGCGGTAATTCCTAATAAGATCGACAGTGAATTGAAGAGGTTTAAACAATCAGCCAAAGATATACTTATAACAGATAACTATGATGAAGGGTTGAAACTATGCGATACGGTTCTTTTCCTTGATGGTATTGACAGCGATTATTCTCTATATGCTGAAAAAATTAATACTGCCCTGCAGTCAAACAAAGAAGTTTTTGTTGCGAAGACCATTGAACAGAAATTAAGGGATATTGTTGGAGATACGGTTTTTAATAATGTAAAAATTATCGGTGGCGGTGAAAGCCTCTCTAATCTGAAGAAATCTGACCACCTGAAACGTATAAATGTGCCTGTCATCGCCATATTAGGTTTGGGGGAATATTGTGGGAAGTTTAGCTGTGAGATTGCTCTACAGCGATATTTTCGGGAAAAAGGATATTCCGTTTTACAGTTCGGAAGCAAAGACTATTCAGAGCTATTTGGCTTCCAAGGTATGCCGGCAGATATATTTATGCAAAACATCCCAACAGCGAAAAAGGCCCTATTGTTTAACCAATACTTATATCAAGCGTATAAAAAAGCAGATCCGGATATTATTATACTTGGAATACCCGAAGGAATCATGCCGGTAAATCACAGGATTTTTAATAATTTTGGTGAAATGGCAGGTATTGTCGGACAAGCGGTTCAAATTGACATTAGCATGTTAGGTGTTTATTATCAAAGTGAATTGAATGAACAGTATTTTAAATATATTGAAAAACTGCGTGATTATAGCAGATACAAATTCAACTGTCCAACGGATTATATATTTATTTCCAATACATACAGTCAAGTAGATGAAAATGATGAGGCGAAGCTAAACTATTATCATTATGAAACAGTGCCGCCAGTGGGACAAATCACTTTGGACGGCGATAGCACTATTAAATTTTTTAATGTAGAAGACAAAAATTCTATCACAGAGGTATTTGATAAGATGCATAATGAGTTATTATCTAATATAGCCGTTCTTTAAAATTAGTTTTGGAGAATTCATACTAATTAGTCAACATAAAGACGCTGAAGGAGTAAACACACTTGATGGCGGCGATCAGCGCCTGATAGTCAACCATATCAACCGCCTGAAAACAAAATAATGTGTAAGGAGACGAGGGCGTAAATTTTTCTGTGTCTGAGTAGTAAAAGATTTTTCTGATATGAATCAGATATGTAGGATTTACAGTAGTTTTGTTTTGATTATATGTCGTTTTTTAGTGGGTTTACGATGTCG
>Ga0153999_1001183_pt1 | contig 10525 bp, 6 predicted proteins | sample TSNC083MetaG_FD_104675 | JGI IMG/M metagenome (GOLD analysis project Ga0153999, IMG submission 104675) | Attine ant fungus gardens microbial communities from North Carolina, USA - TSNC083 MetaG | ecosystem: Host-associated > Fungi > Mycelium > Unclassified | place: USA: North Carolina, Lumber... | reverse complement strand
TGCCAAAAAATGCTCTGGCAGAGACAGGCACAGACTGGCGATGCTCGCCATAAGCTCTTGAACTATCAAGGAGAATGAGAATATATCAAATAATATCAAAGACTTAAGGACTGGTTGGTGGTGGACGCAGTCCAGAGTGAAGCTGTCTCCAGCGGATATTCTATGAAATTATCCGGGATTTGGCGGGATGATCCGGGATCTGGTGGGATTTCCGCTTCTGTGGTTGCTGCCCGTTTTACAAGAAGTCTTTGATGATCTGAACGTGTGGTCGAGTACGGTCTTTTGACCTTTCGATTGTCATGTCTTTTAAGGTGAGCCAGCTAGATATTGGACTTGCATCGTAAAAGTGGAGAGGCATTGTGGAATAGAAAGGAAGATCCACGATGTCATGTCGCCGTCGGTTTGCGCCGGAGTTTATTCACGAAGCTGTTCGCCTTGTAGAAACGAGCGGTCGCACACAGAGAGAAATTGCTGAAGACCTTGGGATTGGTCTGACGACCCTGACGCGCTGGCTGAGCGAGACCCGGGACCGGATCATGGACGATCCCTCGCAAGTGCCTGCAGGCGAGGATGTTACGGCGGAACTGAAACGATTGCGCTGTGAGAACGAAATCCTGCGGCAGGAGCGCGATATTCTGAAGAAGGCGACCGCTTTTTTCGCCCGGGAGGGAAATCGATGATATTCCGCTTCATCGATCAGGCGAATAAGGAGTTCCCAGCCTCGCGATTATGCCATGTTCTGGGTGTCAGCCAGAGCGGATATTTTGCCTGGAAGGATCGTCCGGCCAGCCCTCGTCAGCATTCCGATCTTGTGCTGTTGGCTCATGTCCGCTCGGCTTATGCCCTGTCCAACGAAACCTACGGCAGCCCGCGCATGGTGTATGAACTTCGGGATCAGGGCTTTAGGGTCGGTCGGCGGCGCATTGCGCGGTTGATGCGCGACAATGGCTTGCGGGCGCATCAGAAACGGCGGTTCAAGCGCACAACCGACAGTCGTCATACCTTCCCGGTTGCGCTCAATCTGCTCGATCAGGATTTTACGGCAACCGGCCCCAATCAGAAATGGGGAGCCGACATCTCCTATGTCTGGACGCGCGAGGGCTGGTTGTATCTGTCGGTCGTTATTGACCTGTTCTCTCGCCGTGTCGTCGGCTGGGCAACCAGTGACCGCCTGCATCTGGAGTTGCCACTCAGCGCCCTGAAAAGAGCCATCCTCATGCGACAGCCAAGCCGTGAACTGGTCCATCACTCAGATAGGGGCAGCCAGTACTGCGCCAACGATTATCAGAAAATGCTGCGCGATGCCGGTATCACCATCTCCATGTCCGGAAAGGGAAACTGCTATGACAACGCCATGGTCGAAACATTCTTCAAGACCTTGAAATCTGAACTGATTTGGCGAACAAGCTTCGCATCAAGGAGGGAGGCAAACGATGCCATTGAACGCTATATCGACGGCTTCTATAATCCCAGAAGAAGGCATTCCGCCATCAACTATATGAGCCCTGTGCAGTTCGAAAAAGCTGCCGCTTAAAAGGAAGCTGCCTCTCCACTTTTACGATGCAAGTCCATATTGTGTCTCGACCCTGGGTGGTGTGGATTTACTTTGAGGTGCCCAGAAAAAATATATGCCTTCTGATTTCCACCTGATTTCCACAATGCGATTGGCTTGCCATTCTGGTACTGCTAAGCCTTATGCGACAGAGGGAATCATGGCCAACAGCTTTTACGAACAGCCAATTTTGAATTCGCCATACAGCATTCCAACGCGGCATCATCCGCTGGATCAGCATGGCCAGCCCCTCGACGCACTTCCTGTCTTGGGACGTAGACCCTCACGGTTTCTCGTGCCGGTTCCTAAATCCCGGAAGCGCGCGGCAACCGATCAAGCTACACTTGATCTCGGCAAGTACGACGATACTGCTCTCATCAATGAAATCCGGGGCCATGTCGATATCTGGCGGGCACTTCCTAATCCGGCTGATTGGGGGGTGACGCCAACTACGGCCCGGCTTTTGGAGCATTGGCGCAATCATAGATTCGCCAATCAAAGACCGTTCTTCTGCCAGATCGAAGCGGCCGAAACTATTATCTGGCTGACCGAAGTTGCGCCCCGGCGACTGCGAACCAAACAAATTCTCGAACAGATTGAAAGCTCCAATTCAGGGGCTAACCCAGGCTTGTTCCGAATCGCTATGAAAATGGCGACAGGCTCAGGCAAGACCACAGTCATGGCGATGCTAATCGGCTGGCAAACGGTCAATGCCGTGCGCTCGCCTTCATCGAAGCATTTCAGCCGGGCTTTCCTGATCGTCACTCCCGGCATCACAATCCGAGATCGCCTCCGCGTCCTTTTGCCGGAAGACCCGGACAACTACTATGAGACCCGTGAGATACTTCCCGCCGATATGCTCGGAGAAATCCGCAAGGCCAAGATCGTCATTACCAACTTTCATGTGTTTCAACATCGGGAAACGCTGGAGGCAAACAAGGTCACCAAAGGCCTACTGCAAGGCAACGATGTGCAACCGATACGCACCACCGAAACCGATGGTGAGATGCTGAAACGGGCCTGCAACGATCTGATGGGCTTTAACAATGTTGTCGTCATTAATGATGAAGCGCATCACTGCTATCGGGAACGGCCTGTATCCGAAGAAGATAAGCTTGATCGCGACGAAGCTGCCGAGGCGAAAGAAAACAATGAGGCTGCCCGTCTGTGGATTAATGGCATAGAAGCGCTACAACGCAAGGTCGGTGTGCGGGCGATCTACGATCTTTCAGCGACGCCTTTCTTCCTGAGCGGTTCCGGATATCGTGAGGGAACCTTGTTCCCCTGGGTGGTTTCGGATTTCAGCCTGATGGACGCCATCGAATGCGGCATAGTCAAACTGCCGCGTGTACCCGTGGCGGATAATCTGCCAGTCGGGGAAGAGCTAGTTTATCGTAATATCTGGAAATATGTCGGAAAGGTTCTGCCCAAAAGTGTCGCCAAGGCTGGGCAACTCAGCCCGTTTGCCCTACCGAATGAGTTAAAGACCGCGCTGAATGCCCTCTACAGTCATTATGAGGAAACTTTCAAACTATGGGAGCAGGAGAATATCGGTGTTCCGCCGGTTTTCATCGTCGTCTGCCAAAACACGGCCATTTCGCGTTTGGTTTTCGAGTGGATCTCTGGGTTCGAGCGAGAGACCGAAGGCGATAAGGGTGAGCGAGTAACCTCGCATTTCGGACATCTGGAGCTGTTTCGGAATTATGACGAACACGGCGGACGGCGAACATATCCGCACACGCTTTTGATCGATTCAACCCAGATCGAAGCGGGCGATACTCTTGACAAAAGTTTCCGTGAAGCCGCCGAGCTGGAGATCGAACAGTTCAAGCGCGAACTGATACAGCGTAAGGGCGCTGGCGATGTCGGCGAAATCAGCGACGGTGAAATCCTGCGCGAAGTGATGAACACTGTCGGACGCAAGGGGCGGCTCGGCGAGAAAATCCGTTGTGTGGTTTCGGTCTCTATGCTGACGGAAGGCTGGGACGCAAACACCGTCACCCATGTTCTCGGTATCCGAGCGTTCGGTACGCAGCTTCTGTGCGAGCAGGTGGTGGGGCGCGCCCTGCGCCGTCAGTCCTATGATCTGAACAAGCACGGAATGTTCGATGTTGAATATGCCGACATCATGGGCATTCCCTTCGATTTCACCGGCAAGCCGCAGATTGCCAAACCGACCCGACCGAAGCCCGTGACGCGCGTTCATGCTATACGGGAGCGCAGCGAGCAGGAAATCATCTTTCCGCGTGTCAGCGGCTATCGGGTGGATCGCCCCGACGAAGTGTTGAAGGTGCATTTTACCGAAGACAGCCGCCTCACCATTACGCCGCTCGATATCGGCCCTACCAAGGTGCTGATGGAGGGTATCGTCGGCATGGGCGTTGAAATCACGCCAATGGTTTTGGAGGCCATTCGCCCGTCCACCATCAGCTTCAATCTCGCCAAGCATCTTCTCTATTATTACTTCCGCGATGACGATGGCATACCGAAGCAGCATCTGTTTCCGCAGATTCAACGTATCGCCCGCCGATGGCTCGATGAGGGCTATCTGGAAACTAAGGGTGTCCCGGTCGGCGCGATTCTTTATGAAGACCTTCTCAACAAGGCGGCAGAGTGCATCTACCGGGCTTGCAATTCCGCCGAGGCTTCAGGCGGCAGCATCAAGGCTATTCTCGATCCGTACAACCCCAAAGACTCAACGCGCTTCGTCAATTTCATCACCTCGAAATCCTGTCAGGAAACGGGGAGCCGCCCTCCCCGTAGCCAGATCAGCCATGTCGTGCTGGATAGCGATTGGGAAGGCGAACTGGCCAGGGTGCTTGATGCGCATCCGCGCGTACTTGCCTATGCCAAGAACCAGGGGCTCGGCTTCGATATCCCCTATCTCGATGGCGGTCGTACACACCGCTATGTTCCCGATTTCATCGTCCGACTCGATACCGGCGCGACTGAACCCGTGCATCTCATTCTAGAAACCAAGGGCCAGCGCGATGGCTCTGATCAGGCCAAGGCCGATACAGCCCGAAACTTCTGGGTTCCCGGAGTCAATAATCTCGGTCAGTTCGGTTGCTGGGCTTTTACCGAGTTTACCGATGTGTTTGAAATAGAACGGTCATTCAACGAGTTGGTAAACGATCTGATGCAGAAGGAATTGGCGTGATGGCCAGAAAACCTAAAGGACCGAAGCAGGTCGGAGCTTTCAGCCATGACGATGCTGTACGCCGCAATATTCCAACGGCGGAAATGGAAAGCCTGTTCCGTCGTGAGGAGGATCATGCACCGAGCCGCCCGGTTCACTACCCGCGCGCCACGCCGCTGCCGAAAGGCGAGATACGAGAACGCGATACGGATTTTGATCCGCAACTAATCTGGAAGGGCTCGAAACTCAAACTGTCTCGAAATCAGATTGAGGAGCTTTTAAAAGGCGAGCAGGTGGAACTGGCCGATGCGCAATTGAGTTGGCGCGGAAAGGATTATCAGGACTGGTCAGACCTCGTCGTACAAACGCCGCCGATCTACATTCAGGAAAAAATTCACTCGAAGGCGATCATCGACGACCTCAAGCGCCGTGCTGCGAAAAATGCGCAGACCGAAACCGATGCCCCAGACCTCTTCGCCGATTTCAACGGCCTGCCCGATCTGGAAGCGCGCACCGAATTCTACCGGCATGACCAGCACTGGTCGAATCGGATGATCCTGGGAGATTCCTTGCAGGTGATGGCCAGCCTTGCCGAGCGTGAGTCTTTGCGCGGAAAGGTGCAGTGCATCTATTTCGACCCGCCTTATGGCATCAAGTTTGGTTCCAATTGGCAGGTCTCGACGCAGTCGCGCGATGTTCAAGACGGCAAACTACCTTACCTCAGCCGTGAGCCGGAGCAAGTCAAAGCATTCCGCGATACCTGGAAAGATGGAATTCATTCTTACCTGACCTATCTGCGCGACCGCCTGACAGTGATGCGGGATTTATTGACCGAAAGCGGCTCGATTTTCGTGCAGATCAGCGATGAGAATGTGCATCGCATAAGAACCGTTTTAGACGAAGTGTTTGGCGGTGAAAATTTTTGCTCTCAAATTTCGTTCTCAAAGACAAGTGGTCAAACAAGTCAATTACTACCGACAGCAGTTGATTTTATTCTTTGGTTTGCAAAGAATAAAAAGGACGTTAGATTTAGACGACTCTTTCTTAATAGACCACCAATTGATAAAGTCGATGAGCGTTATGTTTGCGTCGAAACTTATTTAAATGAAATTTCTGATCTTTCAGTTTCCCAAAAAATGGGCAAAGTGCCCATACCAGAAGGTCGTATTCTCAAATTAGAGAACCTCACCTCGCAAACTGGCTCAGATTCAAGTCGATTTGCTTATGAATTTAAGAACAGAGCGTTTAGACCGGGAGGATCACGCGGCTGGTCGACAAGTTTGGACGGTCTACGGCGCTTGGAAAAAGCAGGATACCTATGGGTGCAAGGGAATACTCTTTGGTGGAAGAGTTACCGAGATGAAGGACGCATAACTCCACGACTCGCAGAGTGGACAGATACACGTTCCAACGCATTTGGAGATGATCGTCTATATGTGGTGCAAACAAATTTTTCTGTCATTCAAAATTGCATTTTGATGTGCAGTGATCCCGGTGATCTCGTTCTCGACCCCACCTGTGGTTCCGGCACATCAGCCTATGTTGCCGAACAATGGGGGCGGCGCTGGATTACCATCGACACTAGCCGTGTGGCCCTGGCGTTGGCCCGCACGCGATTGATGGCGGCGCGCTACCCCTGGTATCACTTGGCCGACAGCCCGGGAGGCCGGTTGAAAGAGGGCGAATTAACGGCCCGCCCACCCGCCGACACCTCCAGTCTCAATGACATTCGACAGGGCTTCGTTTACGAGCGGGTGCCGCATGTCACCTTGAAATCGATTGCTAATAACGTCGAGATCGACGTGATCTGGGAAACTTGGCAACGGACGCTGGAGCCTTTGCGCGCAGCTCTCAACACTGCCGTGGGAAAAGTATGGGAAGAATGGGAAATCCCACACAAATTGCCCGCCAGTGCGTCACCGGCAGCGAAGGAGCCCCATGCGCAGTGGTGGGAGGCCCGCATCTCGCGCCAGCGCGAGATCGATGAATCGATCGCCCGGCACGCGGATGTCGAATATCTCTATGACCGTCCTTATTCCGATCCGGGCCGTGTGCGCGTCGCCGGGCCGTTTACTGTGGAGAGCCTTTCGCCGCATCGCGTGTTGCCGGCAAGCGACCATGAGCTTGTTGATGACGTCGCCGCAGCCGAGGGCAAGAAAAAGCGCGACATGGCCGATGGCGCAATCGATTTCGCGCAGATCGTCATTGAGCATCTGAAAACCGCTGGAGTGCATCAAGCGGAGAAGCGCGACGCCATCCGGTTCAGCAGCGTCGCGCCATGGCCGGGACAATGGATCGGCGCGGAAGGCTTATTCATGGAAGGAGAGACGGAGCGGCGCGCTGGCGTCTATATCGGGCCTGAATTCGGCACGGTCGGACGCTCCGATCTCGTCGCGGCGGCACGTGAGGCGGCGGACAACCGGTTCGATCTGTTGATCGCCTGCGCTTTCAACTTCGATGCCCATTCTTCCGAGTTCGGCAGGCTCGGCGTTTTGCAGGTTCTGAAAGCGCATATGAACCCGGACCTGCATATGGCCGGAGACCTCAAGAATACCGGCAAGGGCAATCTCTTCGTTGTATTCGGCGAACCGGATATCGACATTCTGGAGGATGACGCCCAGACGCTCCGCGTTCGGGTCAATGGCGTTGACGTATTCGACCCCAATACCGGCGAAATCCGCTCGAACGATACTAAGCAAATCGCCGCCTGGTTCATCGACACCGATTACAACGAAGAGAGTTTCTTCGTCCGTCATGCCTATTTCCTGGGGGCAAACGATCCTTACAAGGCATTGAAAACGGCGTTAAAGGCGGAGATCGACGAGGATGCCTGGAGTTCCCTTTACGGCGACACGTCCCGGCCGTTTCCGCGCCCGAAAAGCGGGCGCATCGCCGTCAAGGTCATCAACCATTTCGGCGACGAGGTGATGAAGATTTTTGGGGTGTAGGCAATGTCTGAGAAAAGCCGCCGGGAACAAAGATTGAATGGCAGCGCTACGCCGCAGAATATCGCGCAAGAATTCGCGGATGTCGTTCGACATCTGATGCGTGCCGCCACTTCGGCGAACCCTCAAGATGCGGTGCTAAAAGCAACCATAAAAATGGAATATGTCGCCGAGCTACTTGGAAGAAGCGAGGAAGCCATAACTTGGCACAGGCTGTTTTCCGATACCGCCGAGGTAATTCAACGCCGCCTCCCGGAAGTTCATGCTGAGGACGATTATATTCAAGCAGCCATGTGCGGGGTAAAATATTTCACCGAATATAATTGTTCGGACAGTGCTGCGGTGGGGCGCGCATCGCAACGGTTGGATGATTTCAAACGTGCGATCAAATGGGCGGAAGAAGCCCGCGAAGCTCGTATCGGAAAAATTAGAAGGCGAAAGTAATCATGCAGTTTTTCATCGCTGAAAGCTTCACCGCCGCTCTCGCCCGCCTATCCACTCCGGAACAGAAGGCCGTCAAAACAACTGTGTTCGATCTCCAGATCGACCCGACCGGTAAAGGCTTGTCGATGCACCGTATCGAACAGAGCAAGGACGGCAATTTCTGGTCGGCGCGGGTTTCCGGCGATATCCGGTTGATCGTCCACAAGACGGAAAGCTCGACCGCTATCGTTTATGTGGATCACCACGACAAAGCTTATGCCTGGGCGGAACGTAGGCGGATTGAAAAGCATCCGAGAACCGGGGCGATCCAGATCGTCGAAATACGTGAGCGGGTTGAGGAAATCCCGATGCCGCTTTCCGCACCGTCCTTGCCGCAATTCGGCGAACGCCTTCCATTCTCCGCTCTCAGTGACGACGAGCTACTCTCCATCGGTGTGCCGACAGACTGGGTTGCCGATATCCGGGCGGCAACCGAAGACAGGTTTTTCCAACTTGTGGATCACCTGCCCGGAGAAACCTCTGAAGCCTTACTCGAATATGCGGCTACCGGTCTGTTCCAACTGCCTGTCTTCAAGGCAGGCATCCATATTCGCGCCCGAACATTCGACCACACAGCCCCGCAGATCGATCCCTATCTTCACCCCGATACCGGACGGCGGTTGCGGCTTATCGAAACCAGCGAGGAGTTGGAGCAAGCGCTCGATTACCCTTGGGAGCGTTGGGGCGTATTCCTGCATCCGTCGCAACGCACCATCGTTGAACGTGATTTTGCAGGCCCGTCGCGCGTTGCCGGTTCGGCGGGAACTGGAAAAACAGTTGTGGCCCTACACCGCGCAGTGCGGCTGGCCCGCCTGGATGCTAGGAAAAAGATACTGCTCGCAACATTTTCAGAACCGCTGGCCTTAGCACTGAAAGGAAAGTTAAAGGTTCTTGCACCGGATACCGGCGGTATCGTTCCGAGAATTACCTTTGCTTCCTTCACCGGAATCGGCAACGAATTATTCCAACTCGTTCACGGTAAACGCCCGCGCATCCCTTCTGAAACCGTGTTGAAGCAGATGATCGAGGCTGCTGTACGGGCAGAAGGCATCAATGACTTTTCAAACCGTTTCCTGCTTTCGGAATGGAGCAACGTGGTCGATGCCTGGGGCATAAAAAACCTTGATGAGTACGTGGTTGCCCCGCGCCACGGTCGCAAGAGCCGCCTTGGCCCGAAACAGCGTGAAAGGTTATGGCCGGTCTTCGCACAAGTGAGAGCCGACCTGAAGGTGGGCCATTACCTGACATGGAACGACGTATTTTCAGAACTGGCGGCCCATTATTCGGCGGTAACGCAAAAACCGTTCGATCATGTGGTGATCGATGAAGCGCAGGACCTCGGACCAACCGAGTTACGCTTTTTCGCAGCCGTCTCTCCAAGAGAAAATGGCTTATTCCTGGCCGGAGATCTCGGGCAGCGGATTTTTCAACACCCATTCTCCTGGAAGAGAATTGGCATCGATATTCAGGGGCGCTCGGCCATTCTCAAAATCTGCTACCGCACTTCGCAGCAGATCAGAAAGGCCGCCGACGGCCTGCTGCCGGCTGCTATGCGCGACGTGGACGGCAACGAAGAGGAACGCAAGGGAACGATTTCAGTCTTTTCTGGACCTCCGCCTGCTATAGTCATCGCGAATGACGAGGCAGAGGAGAGCCGTGTTGCGGCGGAATTCATCCGCACTGCCATAGCTGATGGTATCGAGCCGAAGGAGATAGGCATCTTCGTACGAACGCAGAGCCTTGTCGATCTGGGAAGAGCGGTCCTCAAAGGCATTGAGGGAGCGAACGCGGCCACGGTGTCTCCGATGCATCTAGCTAAGGGATTGGAATTCCGCTGCGTCGTTGTGATGGCCTGCAACGAAGGCATCCTCCCGCTTGATGAAAGGGTAACGGACGCGGCGGACGAGGCGGAACTGGACGACATCTACGAAACCGAACGGCAACTGTTTTACGTTGCCTGCACCCGCGCCCGCGATCGGTTGCTGATTACGGGAATAAAACCGGGATCGGAGTTCCTTGCCGACATTAAGAGTAATATCTGAAGGTTGTAAACACAGGCTTACTATGCCACCAGACCATGGAGGTCGCGGTCTGACGGCTGCGGCACCGCGCAGGGCTTCATCACTTAAATTATGCGGGAAAATGTCCAGACAAACGGAGCCAACTCTCTCCACGAGTTATTGAGAGTACTCGAAGAGACAGTCATAGTGTGACAGGGAAGGGCGCTCGTGACCATGAAGCCAAGACTCACGCTGCTCGAGATCGCCATATGGCCGTCAGGGGTGCTTAGAGACTTTTTGAAAATTGTTGCGCGGCGGGAACCGTTATGATTCAAGCGGTTCATGTGGAATGATCAGACACGCAAGCGCCACAAGAACCTCAAGAAGATTTTGAAGCGCTATCCGA
>Ga0153999_1001182_pt1 | contig 10537 bp, 11 predicted proteins | sample TSNC083MetaG_FD_104675 | JGI IMG/M metagenome (GOLD analysis project Ga0153999, IMG submission 104675) | Attine ant fungus gardens microbial communities from North Carolina, USA - TSNC083 MetaG | ecosystem: Host-associated > Fungi > Mycelium > Unclassified | place: USA: North Carolina, Lumber... | reverse complement strand
GACAACTATTTTTTGGGGTTTTCTTCCGGAATTCTAAATTTCGACCAGTTAAAGGCAGGTCGGCCATCACCCTGCCCTCATCTGTGCCGTTCTGGCTCTTGACGCCGCCAGCGCCACCGCCGGCAGTACGCTGTCTTTTGCCAGGTATCTGCTGCCGGTTTCGCCAGCGCTTTTGAGCAGGGACTCAATTGCCTCCTGATTATAGGCATCCCCGGACTTTAATGCGGTGTTAAGGATGGTGTTAACATATTCCACCATTTCGTCTGCACGTCCGCCGCGAATTACCAGATCATCTTCCGTCTGTACCACGCCGGAAAAATTGCCGCCCGTACCGCCGGCGGCTAAAACGGCTCTGCCGGCAGCCCCGCCTTCCAGACGGATCTCCACCTCCACGGCCGGACTTTCCCCAAAAGCTGTTGTCTTCCTCGCGTGTATGCCTGCAATTTCAAATGCACCGGACATAAAAAATGGCCTCCTTACATTAACACATATCTTTAATGTAAGGTTTGCCATTTTTTTATTTATTATGCACGAAGCTTGATCCCCATACTGTCCAGTCCATTTAATATTTTTTTCATGGCGGCATTGACTTCATCGTCGGTCAGGGTGCGGTCTTTTGCCCGAAAGACAATCGAATACGCTAAGGATTTATGCCCGGCCAGAATCTGTGCACCTTCGTAAATGTCAAACAGCTGATAGCTTTCCAGAATTTTTCCGCCGCGCTGCACAATCATGTCTTCAATCTGGCCGGCCAGAATTTCTTTCGGGACAACCATGCTGATGTCTCTGGTAACCGCCGGATATTTCGCAATCGGGGTGTATTTTCTATCAAAATCAGCAAATAGGATTACTGCCGGCATATCCAGCACGGCCATATAGGTTCGTTCGCCGATCCTATAGTTATCCCGGACTTCCGGATGGACTTCACCAATATAGCCAAGGACGGTATTCTTATATACAATATCGGCTTTACGTCCCGGATGCAGAAACGGATACGGCCGGCTGCCGTCAGGCTCATACCGGCGTTTCTCTGTCATACCCAGTTTGTCGAAGAGTTCTTCCACGACCCCTTTCATGGTAAAGAAATCGCCTTCCCCGTACATCCCCAGGGCAAGCTGCATCCGTTCGTTGGGAAGCTCGGTCAGCGGCAGCACCTTGGGAATATAAATGTTGGCCAGCTCATAGAGCTTCACGTCTTTATTCCGTCTGTTATAGTTTGTTGACAGAGAAGTCAGCAGACCATTAACCGGAGATGTCCGCATAATACTGAAATCCTCCCCCAGCGGGTTCATAATTGTAATTACGCGACGCAGCGGGTGCTCGTTTGGCAGCAGCAGCTTGTCAAACACCTTGGGACTTTCAAAAGAGTAAGTCATGCTTTCGCTGAAACCGGCAAATTCTGCCACCGATCTGGCAATCTCCTCAATTCTCAGCTTAAAGGACAATTTTCCTGTAGTTGCCTCACCGGAAGGCAGAGTTGTCGGGATATTGTCGTATCCGTAAAATCTTGCAACCTCTTCGGCAAGGTCGGCCGGGCACAGCAAATCCTGGCGGAAGGTTGGAATAATCACTTCCCGGGCTGCCTCGTCAAAGCCCAGTTCAAGTCTTTTAAAGTATACTTTCATCGTCTCTTCATTGATGTCCGTACCCAGCAGAGAGTTGATCCTCTCAGCATTAAAGGGAATCCTGATTGCTTCTTTCCTGACCGGGTAGACATCAATAATCCCGCCGATGACTTCACCTGCTCCCAGTTCTTCAACCAACTGGCAGGCACGGTTGATAGCAGCTTCCGCGTTATTCGGATCCAGACCTTTTTCAAATTTACCGGAAGCCTCGGTTCTAAGTCCCACTTTTTTTGCCGACAGACGGATATTGGTGCCGTCAAAGCACGCCGCCTCAAATACCATGGTCTTGACATCATCGGTAATCTTGGAGTTTTCGCCGCCCATAATTCCGGCAATTCCCACTTCCCTTGCGGCATCCTGAATCATCAGAACGCTGCTGTCCAGTTTGCGCACCTGTCCGTCAAGTGTTTCAAACTCGTCGCCGTCTTCGGCGCATTTTACGATGATTTTATGACCGCTGATTAAATCATAGTCATAGGCATGCATTGGCTGTCCGTACTCTTCCATCACATAGTTTGTGATATCAACGATATTATTGACCGGCCGGATGCCGCCGGCGGCCAGGCGGCGCTGCATCCAGTCCGGGGATGGCGCCAGCCTGATATTTTTAACCATCCGGGCACAATAGCGCGGACACAGCTTAGTATTCTGAATATCGACCGTTAAATAATCATTAATATCTTCATCGTTACCGGTTTTCGTTACTACCGGCGGATGGAATTCTTTATTAAAGGTAGCTGCAGCCTCTCTGGCAATTCCTAACACACTGTAGCAATCGACCCGGTTAGAGGTCACTTCATACTCAAATACGGCGTCATGCAGACCCAGAATTTCCACTGCATCCGCACCGACCGGAGCATCTCCGGGCAAAATATAAATACCATCTTCCGGTGCTTCCGGAAACATCTCGCGGGTGGAGCCAAGCTCTTCAATGGAGCACATCATGCCATATGATTCAATCCTCCGCAGTTTCCCCTTTTTAATCCTGATGCCGTCTGCCGGAAGGGCACCGCCGTCATGGCCGCCCGCTACTTTACCGCCGTCTAAGACCACCGGAACCTTATCCCCTTCCTTTACATTCGGGGCACCGGTGACAATCTGGACCTTCCCGGTTCCGATATCAACCTGACAGACAATCAGTTTGTCGGCATCCGGATGGCGTTTTATTTTTGTAATCTGACCCACAACAATCTTTTCCAGATTTTTATCAAGACACAGGCTGCCTTCTACCTTCGTCCCCGATAGCGTCATTGCGTCCGTATATTCCCGGACGGTTGTATCCAGTTCCGGAACATATGCTTTGATCCATGATAATGCTGTATTCATATGGTTATTCTCCTTCTCTTTTCTATCTGTCTCAGAACTGCTTCAGGAAGCGGATATCATTTTCATACAGCAGTCTCATATCGTCAATTTCATATTTTAACAGGGCAATCCGTTCCAGTCCCACACCAAATGCAAATCCGGAATAAGTATCCGGGTCAACGCCGCACATGGTCAGTACATTCGGATGGACCATGCCGCAGCCCAAAATCTCAATCCAGCCGGTTCCCTTACAGAAACGGCAGCCCTCGCCATGGCATTTGAAGCAGGTTACGTCAACCTCGGCGCTCGGCTCCGTAAACTGAAAATGATGCGGCCGGAATTTCACCTTCGTATCTTCGCCGAATAATTCTTTGGCAAATTCCGCCAGGGTTCCTTTCAGGTCGGCAAAGGTAATTTGTTTATCAATCACCAGTCCCTCAATCTGATGAAAGGAAGGTGAATGGGTCGCATCCACTTCATCAGAACGGAATACCCGTCCGGGTGCGATCATCCGGATCGGCAGCCGCCCCTGCTCCATGACCCGTGCCTGAACCGGGGAGGTCTGGGTTCGCAGCAGAATTTCTTTATTAATGTAAAAAGTATCCTGTTCATCCTTGGCCGGATGGTTAGCCGGAATATTCAATTTTTCAAAATTGTATTCGTCATATTCCACCTCCGGTCCCTCCACTACCTCATAGCCCATGCCGACGAAGATGCGCTCCACTTCTTTAAGCGCCACGGTGTTGGGATGACTGTGGCCGATATTGGCCTTTTTAGCCGGCAAGGTCACGTCAATGACTTCCATTTTCAGCTGTTCTTCCCGCGCCGTCCGGGCTAATACCGCCCTGGTTTCCTCAAGTCTGCTTTCTATAAGCTCTCTGGCCTCGTTCACCATCTGCCCAATTTTGGGACGCTCCTCAGCAGCTACATCTTTCATGCTTTTTAAAACGGAAGTCAATTCTCCTTTTTTACCCAGATACGCGATTCTGATATCATTCAGCGCCTCCAGGGCACCAGCCGCTTCAATCTGCTTTAAAGCTTCTGCTTTGATTTTTTCTAAATGCTCTCTCATGGTTTTTGTCCTTTCCATCATTCAGGGTTATAACCGGATGCCGAAGGGGGTTTTTATTTTTAGACATAAAAAATCCCCGTGCATCAACTGCACAGGGACGATATAATCGCGGTACCACCCTGATTCCTGCAAGAACTTAAAGCTTCTCACAGACTCTCCATTTCAGCGTAACGTGCTATCTACGTCACAGTCTAGTTTCATAATATAAGTTCAACCGTGCAGCTCCGGTGCGAATTTCGCAAGTCTATCTGAACTGGAAGGGGCTTACAGCCGATGACCCCTTTTCTCTGGCAGAAAATAAACTTCTACTTAACACGTTCACAGCTTTTTCTATTAATCATTTTAGCCACAATATTAGTAAATGTCAAGCGGTTATTTGTTTGGACTGTTAAGACCGTGCTCAGTGGTTCTTTTCCGCTCATGTCTTGTCAGTTAGTATAACCTTGATCTGCCCCCGTTTATATAGTATTTTGGTGCCAATATAGGCGACCGGTAACATGAGGATGATAAGAAATCCTTTCATCGAGGACATCATATGGGTTTTCAGCACATAGGAGTCGAGGATGCTGAGGATAATAACAATGACAGCAGGTACAATGGCGCCCTTTAGACGACCGGGAGCTCTGACACCGCCGCCTATGCTGTCACTGAATATCCCCAGCAGCATTGAACCAAACAATGACGGTAAAATATAGTTGGAAGAAATTTTAATTGCCGGCAGCGACAGGATCGGCTGGAGCGGTACCATAAGCATAACACCTAAAGCGATGATAATGACGGTGGTAAATGATGAAATGCTGATTGCAATACCGCTTATGACATCGGCATTCTCGCTGCCGTTTTGGACATCGAGAAGATTCATGGCATTGTTTGCTACCGGCAGCTTTAGATTTGTCACATTTCCGGTTACCAGCGACAAATAAATGGAACTTCCTAGTATCGGAGTATAGGCAATGACCTCAGATATGGCACTTGGGACAAAGAGTGCCAGCAGGCCTGCTGAAGCCGTTATTACCTGGAGAAAGCCTGGCATTGAGTCAAAATAAATGCCTGCGGTTATGGGCATAGATAACATTATTATTATAGCCAGGACTGCGCCAATGCGTCCCATGCGGTGTACCGAGTCAATATACTCGGCCCTTGTCTGAATTTTATTTTCCGGCTCATTCATATTCATTATAATCCTTCCTTATCCTAAAATTGCCGACCAAAGGACTGAGCTTGCCATGGCGCCAAGAAGACTAAATGCCAAAACAAAATTGTTCAGCCAGACAGCGCCGGACTTTTTTATGATTATACCCAATAGTAAGGTAATAACAGCACTCGTTGCCAGTGTCAGCAAAGCAACTCCGCCGTCAACTATCATCGGTACTATGAAAACGATCATCATCGTCAACATAAAGACACTGTTGCCTAATGCCCCCCAACGCGGATCCTGATCCGGTTGCTTCAAGACATTCTTTTGTATGCCCTTTGCAATAAACAGTGAGAAGATCAGACCGCCAAGAATCCCTATTGTCATTACGAACATAACCAATACAAATTCAGTTGATGTGGCATCGGAGAGCTGTATATTGGCGGCGCTTAGTGCCATATCGGCAGCCATAGCCTCATAGATAACCGAACCGATTACCGAAAGACGCCACCAGGGCCATGGTATGCCGATCATCGCCGCAAGACTGAAAAAGCCTACCACAATGGCAATTGAGGGCACAATAGAAAACGTTACCGAAGATTTTACCGTATCCATCAGCTGTTTTTTTGAGTACCCCAGCTGCAAAGCCCGTTTCCATGACTTGCGAAACAAAATCAGCGCAAAGCCGAGAACGTATAGTATTCCGCAAATCACTAAGATATAGATGAGCGGATGATTTGCGATTTCATAAAATCCCATAAAAATACTCCTTCAATCTTTTTTTGTCTGTTTGTAATCTAATTAGAGGGTAGGCATGATATCGTCCGGGAAAAGCGGTTTGTATTTTTTCCCTCCGGTAGCACTGACAAATTCCTCATGAGCGCTTGTTAAAATGCCGGGATCATCTAACAGCTTGACTGCCGTCAGAGCCATTGATTTTCCAGCAAAGAGTAACCCCTTATGGGCTGCGGAAGTACACCCCTGCGCTGTCATCTGCCATGTATGTGCTCCTGTTCCGACGCAGCATGTGGCAGCCATAAGCTGCGCTGTTGGTGTGTTATAACTAACATCTCCCACATCAGTAGAGCCAGGAATCGGATCACCAAGGATTTGATAAGGCATTATATCACTGTTAAGGACTTTTCCCTCTGCCGCAGAATCAGGGGGCAGAAAACGTTTGGCAAGGGCGTAATCAGCATTATCAAAGGGGATCGGTCCGATCTCATGCATAGCATCATTCATCACTTTGGTTAATATCTGGTTTGGGATATAGTCGCTCAAGCCGTCTTTAAATTTAATCGTACACTCAGTTTCAGTCATCAAAGCCGCACCCTGGGCTATTTTTGAAATCCGCTCAAAGATTTCTCGTGCCTGCTCTTGTTTTGGCGCACGTATGTAGTAATGGAGCTTGGCCCGGTCCTGCACCACATTGGGCGCCTGACCGCCTGCATCGTGGAAAGCGTAGTGAACACGTGCTTCCGGTATAATGTGCTCGCGCAGAAAGTTTACACCAATATTCATCAGCTCGGCAGCGTCCAGTGCGCTGCGGCCCAAATGCGGAGCCGCCGCCGCATGGGCAGTCTTGCCGCTGAAGCTAAAATACACGCTGATATTGGCAAGGGAGCTAAACGTCCACGTTCTGTTTGTATCCCCCGGATGCCATGAAAGTGCACAGTCCAGATCGTCAAAGACCCCATCTCTTGCCATAAATGCTTTGCCGCAGCCAAATTCTTCGCCAGGGCAGCCAAAATATTTGACAGTTCCGGGCAAATTATTCTCCTTTAGATAATCCTTGAATGCCACAGCAGCAGCCAGTGATGCCGCACCAAGGAGATTATGACCGCAGCCGTGGCCGTTACCGCCCGGTTCCACCGGCTTTTGCTCAACGAGCCCTGCTTCCTGACTCAAATTCGGCAGCGCATCAAATTCACCAAGAAATCCGATAACCGGCTTTCCGCTGCCGTATGTGCCGCAAAAAGCAGTGGGTATTCCTGCAAGTCCGCTGATTACTTCAAATCCTTCCGATTCCAGTGCGTCAACAATAACTCCGGCCGATTTAAATTCCCTCATGCCAATTTCCGCAAATTTCCACACATTATTACTGACGGATAAAAACAATTCTCTTTTCTCTTCCACCAAAGCACTAATTCTGTCCGCTTTCAACATATTACCATCCCCTTATTTTATTTTATTAATACATTTGAAGCCTCTGTTAATCTTTCCGCAAATTCCTGGTAAAAATCATCACTGCCGTACGGCATCATATAAAACTGCTTTAACAGATACATGCTGATACGCTTTGCCAAATCCCCATCCGTACTGCCAGAAATCCGCTCCTGTAACGTTTTCAAAAAATAATGCCAGTTATTAATAAATTCTTCATATCTTTTAATATCCGGTGTATCAATCCATTTACGAACCTTAACCTTCATCCTGTTTTCCTTTTTACATTCATTGATCTGTAAAAAATACCGGAATGTTTCGTTTTCATAATACCTTCCCAACGGAAACAGGCGGCAGATTCCCGGTCTTACCGCATGAATCTTACACCTTCCCTGTTCATCCAGAAATAAACAGGACTCATCTGTCCCGGCCATCTTCAGATTAGGTAAAATCACCCCGTCTACAACGTTTAATTCGATATAATGCTTAAGCATCTGTTCAAACGATACGCCCAGACCAGTGGTCAGCCGCCAGACATCAACCGGATCCAGTGTAATTGAGCTGCCCATTCCCCGGCAGCATGATGAGCAGCCGATACAGTCATTGCAGCCGGCCTTTACCATATCATTCAATCCGTATAGTTTTCCATCAGATATTTCTGCCAGGGTTACTTCCCGTCTCATCCTAATTTCCTCACTGTTCTCATTTAGAGTCCGCGGGAACGGATTGAGAGTAAAAAATCACTCTGCAGGCCAGGAGATTCTTTCTTTTTCTGCGCTCCCCCCTCATCCTCATGATCGAAAAGATCAGGAAATACTTTCAGCAGCCTCCGCTCCTGCGGAATAATCCGGTTTAGGTGCAGCGAAAAGCAATTCATCAGCCGCTCCAGATCTCTGGTAGAAATTGCACTTATCATTGCTTCATGCTCTTTAATTGTATTATCAATGATCGCCTCATCCAGCATCAGAGTCAATAACCGCAGTCGCTTATAATTGCCGCATTCCTTCTCAATCACCCCGTTACAATGTTCCCGCTTTGTTTCCTGAAAAAAAACATCATGGAACCTTTCATCTGCTTCAAAAAAGTCCCGCACATCCTGGCTCCGGTAATACTCCTTCTGTTCCAGAATACAATTCTCCAGACGCAGAATAACAGTTGGTGAAAAAAGTCCGATAAAATCCTCCAGCACCTTTCCTTCAATAGCCTTACGGATAAACCGTTCATTATCAATCCGGGTCAAATTAAGCTTGGAAACCATCGTCCCCCGCTGCGGCAGAAAGGTAATTAACCCCTCCTGCTCCAACCGAATCAAAGCCTCCCGCCCCGGTGAACGGCCGACCTGATAGATCTCACAGACATCCTTGATGCTGAAAAAGGTTCCTGGCTTAAGCCGCAGGCTTATAATGTCGCCTCTTAGGACTGAATAAATATTATAATCTTCGTTTTTATCAAAACTCTCAATGCTCATCTTCCACTTCCAGATCAATATTGACCGCTGCTAAAACGTATTGCGTATAGATATACGGGGAAAACTGCACATCACTCATTATTTTCGAAAAATGAATTGCTCCGATCTCGCTTGCCGCATCGACCTTCACATAATAGGGAGCGATATGCATAAAATGTTTTTTTACCCGGACATTTCTCGTATAAATATCTTTTATATATTCTTCAATGACATGAAACAATTCATGAAAACAGACAATCTCCCGAAACTTTTCAAGCTGTGCCGTATCTTCACTGAACCGACGGCACATGTATTCCTCCACAAGAGAAATCACGGTCTGATTCAGACAAACCTTTTTGCAATCGGGTTCCATCAATTCCATATAAAAGAAGGAAGGCATTAATTCGCCTTCATCCCTTTCGATTGTAAATCCCATCTGCTTCAGATATTCTTCTGCCTGCTGTTTCCCATATTCCGATTCTATACGTTTTTTTTGCTGCTCGGCCTCCTGAATACATTTTTTAATTATAATTGATTTTTGGATAGATGTCAAAGGGCCGGCTGCAGAATTTTCATTCAACACCATCTCATACCAGTACTCGTCCGTGTATTGCTTCAATCTTTCCTCATCTCCTGTCAGCGAAGGGTATTTTGGGCTACAACTAGTATAATTTCATCATGCGGCTGCTTATCGGCCATCTCTGCTTCAATAAGACCGGAAACCTGTGTAAACTCCGGAATACCGGAATAATCAATCACACGTGAGCCGGAAATGATATAAACATCGGGGTTAATACGGACTTCCGAGGAGAAATCTGATGATGCATCCCAGATTTCTTTCAGATCATCAGTCACCCGTTCCATGGTTGTCTTAAGGCAGCTGCCGTCGGAACGTTGAATTTTAATAAATCCTTTTTTGTCAATCACCCGAAGTTGAGTTTTATACCCCTGGGAGCGGGTTATCACAAATACCTGATTGTTCGCGGCCGCAAGCTCAACTTCTGTTTCTTTGGCTCCGATAGATTCCGCCGCAATTCGGATTGCTTCTTTATCGTCACAGTTTTTCATTAGATCGGTGGTTTTTACTTCCGTAGAACCCATTGCAATTGCCGTAATCTTTTGTGCCTGCTCATCAATTTCCACATAAACCTCAACACTGTCTTCCACTGCTCCGGAATTCATTGCCATTTCCCTGGCTTCCTTTTTCAGTTCGGCAATATCCTGCGCCGTCGGATTTGGAATGGTTCGTTCTACCATTTCCCGAACCATAGAAAAATCTTATGATAAGCTCATGTTTTACACCGTTAGAAATGGAGTGACGGCGCAGATGTCAGCTGACAATGTGCAGCGCTTTATGAATGTATATGAGAAAAGGGCAAAAGATATAAAAGCTGATATTCCACATTTGCACCCACATCTTTTGGCGCCGAACCAGGGCGATGCATCTGTACATGGCAGGAGTAGCGCTTCCTATTGTATCAGAATGGCTTGGACATTCCAGCGAGGAAACAACCCAGATTTATTATGCAAAGGCTACGGATGAAATGAAGCGCCAGGCACAACGCAAGCTGAATGAGAATTCGGATTCCGTATTTAATGTGAACTTCCCAAATATTTTCTGACTCAAGCGAAAAAACCATTTCAATAAATCAGAAAAAACCTTGAGAATATGTTACAGTTCAGCCTACCGGCTGAGATAATTAAAAAAGTCATTATAAAATTGCCGATTTTTTTATGCTCTCATATAACTGGTTATCCACAGTAGTTGCTTTTCACATCTAGTTTTGTAG
>Ga0153999_1001180_pt1 | contig 10542 bp, 9 predicted proteins | sample TSNC083MetaG_FD_104675 | JGI IMG/M metagenome (GOLD analysis project Ga0153999, IMG submission 104675) | Attine ant fungus gardens microbial communities from North Carolina, USA - TSNC083 MetaG | ecosystem: Host-associated > Fungi > Mycelium > Unclassified | place: USA: North Carolina, Lumber... | reverse complement strand
GTGCAATTTTATCAGCCTGCTATTGGTCTTTCGCTCCTTGGATATTGAAAAAATTTGTCTGGGCAGTTACTGGCGATAAATCGTGGATGCTGGGACATCCTACCGGTATCTTAAGTATCATATCCGGAACGGTTGCTAAATATGTTGGCAATAAATCAAAATCTACGGAGGATTTAAAAATCCCCAAACGGTTATCCTTCCTGCGGGAGACTGCCGTTGTGGGTTTCTTTACCACATTTCTCATGTATATTATTTTGGATATCTTCTTTAAAGGTGCAATTTCTGATTATGTCGGGCAGGATATTTTTTCCTACGGCATTAGCATGGGTCTGCGCTTCGGAATCGGTCTGCTTATTTTATTGCAAGGTGTACGAATGCTGATTAATCAAATCGTGCCGGCCTTTGAAGGGATTTCTACGAAGCTGATCCCCAACGCAATCCCTGCCTACGATTGTCCGCTGTTATTTCCCTATCGGCCCAATGCAGCAATCATCGGGTTTATTGTATCGATGACAGTATCTGTTCCGCTTATGCTATTATGTAATTACTATGGTGTGTTTGGGGTCATGGTAGTTCCACTGATTATTACCTGCTTTTTTGAGCTGGGAACTGCTGCCATCATCGGTGAGGGCCAGGGCGGTTTACGCGGAGCCATTATTGGAACAGCCGTATCAGCTGTTGTCATGGTATTTCTTGTAGGGTACTCTTCTGCTTTTTTTGCCCATACAATCCAAAACAGAATGCTGACTGTCTCTGGTAATGATTATTCCTTATATGGTACGCTGGCAGGCTATTTTGCAAAGCTGATCAGTCCATTTTTAAACTAGACCAGTTATGCTCTGATATTACAAAAAATCAACAGGAGAGATATAATGGCTGAATACTATACAAAATTTTTAGACATCATCCAGGATATGTTTAGAGACATATTGGAAACACAAGATGAAAATATAAAGAAGGCTGGTGAAATAATCGCCAAAACAGTTATGAATGACGGTATCGTGCAAGCATTCGGCAGCGCCCATTCTTATGCCGCAGCAATCGAAATCTGCGGCAGAGCTGGAGGACTCATACAAACCAAGGCGATTTTCGAACCGTCCAGAGGCTTATATGAATCGGTTGAAGGTGTCGGTACACTTTTATGTCAAAAACTAATGACAGACCCTAACGATTGCTTTATTATTATTTCAAATTCCGGCAGAAATCCTTTGCCCATTGAGGTCGCAGAGTTTGCCAAAAAGCAGAATTTACCATTAATCGCAGTAACCTCGCTGGAAGTTTCAAGATCTTTAAAAAGCAGGCACTCTTCCGGATTATTACTTTATGAATTAGCTGATGTAGTATTAGATAATCGGGGCGTGTACGGTGATGCCGCTATGGAAATTCCGGGAATGACTGAAAAAGTTATGAGCACTTCATCTTTTACATCTATGGCGCTTTTGGACTGCTCTGTTTTACACGCAATAAAATTAATGACCGATCAAGGTTTTAAGCCCCTTGTCTCCGTAAGCAAAAACATAGGCGGTGGAACGGAATTCGGCTTGAAGGTGCGAGAAAAATACAAACACAGACTGGAAACTTATTAATGCATCTTATAATTAAGAAGGAATGATTGCTAACATGGATAAAGCGGTAAAATGTTCCAGAATTTATACCGAGCGTGGACTCATTAACGGAATGCTGATTTTAAATGAAAACAAAATAAAAAGCATTCTTTCATGCAACAATGAGATAAATGCGATTGAAAAAAGCGGCAGATATGAAGTGCTTGATTATGGCGGCTATACTATTATACCGGGCATCATTGATATTCACAGCCATGGTTTCACCGGATATTGCGCTTCTACGCAGGATATCAATGAAATTAAATGCTATACGAAGGCCATCGCAAGTGTTGGGGTTACCGGTGTATTGCCTACCACCAACGAAATCGGAATTCCGTATATTAAACAGGCCATGGAGGAGGATAGATCAGGTGCCAGAATATTAGGGATACATAGTGAAGGCCCTTTCTTCAATCCGCAAAATATGGGGGCTTTGGCAAAAGCAGACGGCTCTTCGTCTGATTTGCCAAAGCCAACCGTAAGATATATTGAAAACATGTATGAAAAAAGTGGTGGCAGTCTGCGTTATATGACAATAGCGGTTGAGACGGTCGAAGATAAAAATGTTTTTCGATTTATGAGAGAACATAATATTATAATTGCAGCAGGCCATACCCTTGCCACCGGGGCGCAGTTAAAAGAAGCAATCTTACATGGCGTTCAGGCAGCAGTGCATACAGGAAATGTCATGAGTATGATACACCAAAGAGATCCCGGGGTTTTTGGAGCATCTCTCTTAAGTGATACGGTGTATAATGAACTAATCGCAGATTTTGTTCATGTCTGCAAGGACACCATTGATATTATGTTCCGAATTAAATCTCCCGAAAAGTTCATGTTGATTTCAGATTCTTCCCCTGTTTCCGGTCTGAAGCCAGGAACCTATACATTTAATAACAGGGTATACATATCCACAAATGACGGCAGCGTAAGAACTCCCACGGGAAGACTTTCCGGAAGCAGCAGTTACATTTTAAAGGGCATAAGAAATCTGGTTGAGGAATTGCATATCCCGATGGAAACTGTTTTAAAAGCTGCCGGCCAAAATCAGGCGCAGCTATTAGGACTATCAAATAAGGGGAGCATCAAAGAGGGAAAAGACGGAGATTTTGTGGTCATAAATGATGAATACGAAGTATTTAAAACCTTTGTAGAAGGAGAAATCGTCTACGATCAATCCGTCTCCGGGGATGAAAGGGCAGCGGTGAAAGCGTAATGTATGATTTAGCAGAGCTGTTTTACGTTTTTGCAAAGATCGGGGCGCTTACTTTTGGCGGCGGGTATACAATGCTCCCCCTTCTGCAGAAAGATATTGTGCAAAAATACAAATGGACAACCTATGAAGAACTTATCGACTACTATGCCATCAGTCAATGTCTGCCTGGGATTATTGCGGTCAATACAGTTATGTTAATCGGCCATAAGCAAAAGGGAGTCCCCGGACTTTTAGCCGCTGCCTTGGGAATGATATTTCCCTCTCTTGTAATTATTTTAATCATTTCTGTCTTCATTGAAAATTTTATGCAATTGGAAGTTGTTACACATGGATTTAACGGTATCCAGGTGGCAGTTTTGACTTTAGTGATAAATGCGGCAATAAAAATGTGGACAAGCGGTGTCAAGGACAAAATAGGCATATGGATCTTTACTATTTCGCTGGCTGTATTTTCCTTTTTTTCCTTTTCGCCAATTATAATGGTGGTGGTTAGTGCAGTATGTGGAATTATCATAAAAGAAAGGAAGAACACAACATCATGATTTATTGGCAATTATTTTATGAATTTTTTAAAATAGGTTTGTTTTCCATCGGCGGAGGCCTGGCCACACTTCCTTTTCTTTATGAATTAGCAGATAAATATTCTTGGTTTTCCAGGGAAATGTTAATCAACATGATCGCCATCTCCGAATCAACTCCCGGTCCTATCGGGGTAAATATGGCTACAAATGCCGGATACTCTGCCGGGGGGATTGGGGGCGGAATTATTGCCACGCTGGCGCTTATTACACCGTCAATTTTTATTATTATGTTCATAGTAAAAATATTGGATAATTTTAAAGAAAACCACTTTGTTCAAGGAGCTTTCTATGGACTGAGGCCGGCAGTTACAGCGCTTATTGCATCAGCTGCAATAGGAATTTTTAAGATAGCCATTTTAAATATGCCGCTTTATTCCACAACTGGAAATCTTATGGATGCCATACAGTATAAGCAATTGATTCTATTCTTTTTGCTGGTCTTCGCTACTAATAAATTCAGCAACATCCATTCTGTTTATTTTATTGGTGCATCAGCTGTTGTGGGAGTTATATTTAAATTTTAGTGCCCGCATATTATAAATTATTCTAATAACAAAACACAGCAGTCAATCTCTAACTGCTGTGTTTTGTTATTTACTTTATCAACCCAATCCACGACCACCACAATATCTCAAACAAACAGATCAAAATAACAACAAAGGTCTGCGAAATGCCCAACTCCAAAACTTCTTTTTCCGTGTAATTACCACCATTTTCCCCCAACCCCACCAGAATACTCATATGGTGAAAAGGCAAAAGCCAATGCAAGGTCACTGCCGTATATGCCGTCATGGAAGCCACCAATGGCGAGACACCTGCCAGAACGCCAAAGGATATAATCGCAGGCGTCGCAATACCAAGAACAGCCAGCGTGCTTCCCAGGATCATATGTATCACCATACAGATAATGCAGGCAATAAGGCTAAATAAGTATGGGTTCACCAATATCTGCGAGGGCAGAAGGCTGTCTGCAATCCATGCATTCATGCCGGTAATATTCCCAACACTTCCAATTGATAGGGCCGCACATAAAAAGAACAGCGTCCCCATATTGATGGCAGACCAAAATTTCCCTTCCAGCACGCGGACAAAGGGGAGATTGAAAATAATCGCAGTTCCAATGGCAATCCATCCGGGATGAACGCCATGAACAGATTCCGTCATCCAAAGCACCACCGCTAAAAGCATAACAACAATTGTGATCATTTCTTTTTTGCCGATTCCGCCCATTTTCGCGATATGCTTGTCCACGGTCTTATCTGTTAGAGAAAAATCTTTCGGCTTGCCAAACAGCTTAAGCTGCAGAATACAAGTCAGTAATGAAGCGAGGATACCCGGGATGCCCAAATACAGAAACCATTGCAGCCAGCTGATACTAACTCCCGCCATGCTGGCTACAACAGGATTTAATGTACTGTCGCCGGTGATCAAAATCATAGCTGTCGGTATTGATCCGGCAAAAACAGCCAGGCCGATATTGGCAGCATACTCCGGCTCTAAGTTTGCTGCCGCTATTACATGGGACATAATTGAAATCAGCAGAAAAGACCGCGGCCATGGATGCGGGATCACGAAGCTTAAAATAAACCCCAGCAAATAGCAGCAAATAATAACACTATCGTAGGATCTGACAAATTTTTTAATGAAGTAAAAAGCCATTCTTTCTCCCAGACCGGAGGATTTTACAGCTTCTGCAATCAAAAATCCGCCAATTACCAAATACATGGCCGGTGAGGTCCAGAGCCGGAAAACGGTAGCAGGCGGCACAATTTCCGCATCCAGAAAAAGCACATAACTCACCAGCAACGTCAAGGATATCATTCCTGTATCCATCGCCTTCCATGCCCAAAAAACTACCGTCATCAGACTCAAAGCAAGACATTTCTGGCCTTCCCATGGCATGGCAAGCGGTAACCTCCATACTACAACCGCAGTCAGAGTACCGGCAAAAAGTCCGATGAGCTGTTTCTTCTTAGCTGCTGTCATAAGGATTGTACCACAGCTGTCAGAATCGAATAATATTTATTCTCCGGCTTATCGGTGCGGCTTGTCATCACGACCGGGGAAGAAGTCCCGTTCAGGGTACCGGAGGAAGGCATCTGGGCAAAGTAAATTAATGATTTGGTAAAGACATTTCCGGTGCATAAATCAGGCATAAGCAGAATATCTGCATCTCCGGCAACTTCACTTTCAATGCCCTTGTGCCTGGCCGCTTCCCTGGAAATAGCATTGTCAAGAGCCAGTGGTCCGTCAACAAGGCATCCGGATATCTGCCCTCTCCCGGCAGCTTTGCTCAGCATTGCCGCTTCTACCGTAGCCGGAATGGCCGGATTTACCACTTCAACAGGGGCTATAATGGCTGCTTTGGGCCGTGAGATCCCCAACTTGTTGGCCAGTAAGACCGCATTATTTAAAATTTTAATTTTCTCCGGATAGTCCGGATTGATATTAACTGCACAGTCACTGATAATCAGCAAACGGTTTTCCTGGCTGAATTCCAGAACCGTTGCCTGGCTTAGCAGGCCTTTTTCCGGTATAAAACCAAATTCCTTAGCCAAAATCGCTCTCATGAAAGAAGATGTCTGCATCAGGCCCTTCATTGGAATGTCAGCCTTCCCCTCCCGCACCATGATACAGGCCATACGTGCACAGGCACTTTCGCTGTCGCAGGAAATTATCTCATACTCCTTTGGTTCTTCTCCCATTTCCGTCAGCAGCTCTTCTATTTTACCGGTTTGACCGATTAATACCGCTTTTATAATTCCCTTTCGTTTGGCGCTGACAACAGCAGCCAGGGCATCATCATCATGAGCTCCTGCCAGAGCCACTTTCTTTCTAATGTTATGAGAAAGAACATACTCTTCCATTTGGCGAAAACTTGTAAACATAGTTACCTCCTTAAACTACATCTCTTTAATTTCTTCTTCTCCCCTTAAAGCGGCAAGTGCACTCAGACCAAGGGACTGCATCTCATACTCCCCCGGATATCGATGTACCGGCGCTATAAATTCGACATGTTTTTTGATCAAGTCCGCAATTCGGTCGCAGTAGGCAATTCCCCCCGTTAATACAATCGCCTCCACGTCACCGCCCAGAACCGCAGCGCAGGCACCGATTTCTTTTGCTGTCTGGTAAGACATGGCATCCAGCACCTGAGCGCATTTTTCATCACCGGCAGCGGCTTTGGCGACAACTATTTTGACATCGTTTTCTCCCAGATATGCCATCATGCCGCCATTTCCATTTAGCATTTTTTTCATCTCCGCATAGGTGTACTTACCGGAAAAACACAGCTCTACTAAAGCACCTACCGGTACGCTGCAGCAACGGTTTGTTGAGAACGGCCCGTCGCCTTCCAGCGCATTATTCGCATCTACCAGCTGGCCCTTTTTGTGGGCTGCCACACTGATGCCGCCGCCCATGTGGACCACTACCAGGTTGATGTTCCTGTAATTTTTACCGGCATCTTTTGCATATTGTTTTCCCACTGCACGGTGGTTTAAGATATGGAAGCTGCTTCTTCTGGGAAGATCCGGAAGCCCGCTGTATCTGGCCAGCGGTTCGAATTCATCTGTCGTTGGCGGATCGACAGTAAATGCCGCCGGCCCCTCCCTGGAAAATGAGGACGCCAACTTAATACCTAAATCCGTTGCATGATTCCCATATTTTTCACTGGCAGACTGTTCCAGCATTTTTTCATTGATCCGGTAAAGACCTCCGATCACCGGCTCTGTATGGCCGCCCCGGGAAACAATCGCATCCAGATCACTAACCTTTACATTCCTTCGGTCTAAAAACGCTTCGATCGCTTTCTTCCGATAATCATGCTGATCCCATATGGTTTTAAGCTCCCGCAGTTCCGTGGCCGGGTGATTTAAATTTTCTTTAAAAATACATTCCTCCTCTTCGTAGTAAGCGATTTTCGTTGATGTAGAACCTAAGTTAATTGCTAATATTTTTTTTCGGGACACAAAAAAACCTCCTTATACTATACAATGCCTGATGCGATTGCACCTGCCATAAAGGCTACCATGACAGGAATCCACAGGACAGCGATGATAACCCCGACCCTGGTCATATCCGTAAGCTTCCAGTAGCCATATCCAAAGGTCGTCATGGGAATCGGATCTAACGGCAGCAGGAAGATACATTTAGACGTATAACCCAGTATTAAAATAAGATATAATGGGTTTGCGCCTGCCTTTGCCGCCAGTACCGCTACAATGGGGATACAGACAGACAACACTGCGCTGCCAACCGGTACAAGAAAATGAATAAACAATCCAAAGGTGGTTACGACAAACATCAGGATGAGCAATGAGCTGTTCTGGAATCCGCCTAAAAAGACATTACTGAGCCACTCTGCCGCACCATGCTTACTGATCAGCATAGCCAGAGCATTGGAGGCCCCCACAATGAGGATACCGGACCATCCGATTGAGGATTGAGCCGCCTTCCAGCTGATTAAGTCGATGCCAGGCAGGAAAAGAACCGATGCACACGCAAGGGAGGTAAAGGTTAAATCCAGTCCGGTAAGTTTTTGGGTTACCCACAGGCATAAGGTAATACCGAAAATTACAATAAACTTTTTTTCATTCGCAGTTAATTTACCCAGTCTGGCCTTTTCTTTTTTTACATTTTCCAGGCCTTTTACCTCATCGATTTCTAACTTTATGAAAAAAGTAAGGACAAACCAGGCGATCAATGTCATAACAACCGCCAGAGGCAGACCAATCGCAGTCCACTGCATAAAGGTTACATCCATACCAGCTACATTTTTTAAAAGGTTGATACAAAGTACATTGATTCCACTGCCGACAGGTGTGGCAAACCCGCCAAGGCATGCAGCAATTGGTATTCCCATCATCATCGCCTTGCCAAAATTGGATTTGCCTGGCCGGCAGTTGTTTTTAATTAAAAGGGTATTACCAATACTGCTCAAAATAATAGCCGTGGGAATATCAGCCAGTACTGATGAAATCAACGCGGTACAAGTCATAATACTTAATAAAACCATTTTCCCCTTACGGCCAAAAAGAGGAGTGATATACAGGGAAATACGGTAACCCAATCCTGTCTCTATAAATACCTTTGCAATAATTCCCGAAGCCAGCATAAAAAACATGGTACTGATACCAAAGTTCTGCAGCACCGCACGGTTGGTATCTATGCTTAGAAAACCCGGGAAAAACAGGAGAAAACAGGAAGCGATTCCGATGGGGATAAATTCAGATACCCAGGTAATAATTGCACAAACCATCAGAATGATTGCTTTCCATCCCTCTGGGGATAGTCCCCGGGGCGGAGCAAGCCTGCTGGAAACCAAATAGAAAACCACTGTAAATACAAGCCAAAACCATTTCTTTATATTAACTCTTTTTGACATATCAATTCCCCCTTCAATACAATGTTGATTTACTCTGACCGTTCAAGCAATGCTTTGTAGTTATCCTGGACAAATGTTTCCAAAGCCTCCATATCCTCTTTTGATATGTTGGCAAAACGTTTTTGGTATTTAAAGTATTCCGTAATCGGTTTTAATACCTTTAATTTTGTATTTACTTTGATTCTGCCAGCTTCATATTCATAGAGAACCCAGGCTCCGGTTTGCACGGCATTCTTACAAATCTCAATGGATTTTGAAGTGTGGTACCCCCATCCGGTGGGACATGGACACTGTATATGCAAAAGCCTTGGACCGTATATGTTTTTTGCCTTTTCCACTTTTTTGCGGAGATCCGGTAAATTGGCGACACTGGCGGAGGCGCAATAGGGAATCCGGTGGGCCATGGCAATGCCTAATAAATCTTTTTTGCAAACAGGCTTTCCGCCCGGTGTTGTGGTTGTCCATGCACCGGCAGGAGTCGCGCTGCTTCCCTGAATACCGGTATTCATATAGGCTTCATTGTCATAACAGATATAAAGTACATTGTCTCCTCGCTCCATCATTCCCGACAACGATTGAAGTCCGATATCTAACGTTCCGCCATCGCCGGCAAACGCCACTACCTTAGTATGTGTATTCTCCTGGACTTCGTATCCCCTGCTGATGCCGGCGGCATATGCTGCTGAATTTTCCAGATTCCCCTGAAAGGCCGGAACCTTTAAACCGGTTTCAGAACCGAAACCGCAAAACAGGGCGGAACATCCCGGCGGAATCACCAACGTGATGTCATTCCCCAGCACATCCAATACATTTCTGATGATCAGCTCCATACCGCAGCCGGCACATGCACTGACTCCGTGAGCAACATAGCCCTTTGCTTCCGACTTTATATTAAACATACCTTTCCACCTCCCGGATATTCATTGCATTCTCGATGTCACAATCGATCCAAACCGGCTTTTCTGCTTCTTCCCGGCTGTTCATGAGATTTTCAAATACCGCCTGAATGGTTCCTGTGTGAATGTCACGTCCCGCCAGGCCGGCAATATAATCATTGATTATCACATTGCTGCCAAGAGCTGTTTTTACTTCCAGCCACAGAGGCGCACCCTGGCCGCCAAAACCGGTGGTTCGATCAATAACTGCTACTCTTCCAACGCCCTTCAGCATTTCCTTCAACTCGTTATAGGGGAATGGCCGGAAAGAAACAATCTTCACTGCCCCCACCTTTTTTCCCTGCTCACGCATTTGGTCCACCACATATTTGGCAGTTCCTGACATGGAACCGAGGGTGACAACGACAGCATCGGCACCCTCTGTGCGATACCCTTCCACCACCGCTTTCTTTCTGCCTGTCATGATGGCGTATTCCTCAAAAACTTCGTTCATTACGCTTCTGGATCGTTCAAAGCCGGCTGCCTGCTGATATTTCATTTCCGTGATCTCATCAGAACCGGTCAGGTTATCGATGACCATGGGATCCGCCGGATCCAGCTTCAAATTGTTCACACAATATTCGCCCACAAATTGATCCACCTGCTCCTGCTTTAAAATCTCCAGCTTCTGCATGGAGTGGGATAAGAAAAATCCATCCAGGCATACCATAACCGGTGTCAGCACCTCCGGATGTTCGGCAATCCGGTACGACATAAGTACCGTATCGTACACATCCTGCACATTTTCACAATATAGCTGGATCCAGCCACTGTCCCTTTCAGCCATGGAGTCCTGATGGTCACACCACAAGCTCCAGGG
>Ga0153999_1001178_pt1 | contig 10553 bp, 9 predicted proteins | sample TSNC083MetaG_FD_104675 | JGI IMG/M metagenome (GOLD analysis project Ga0153999, IMG submission 104675) | Attine ant fungus gardens microbial communities from North Carolina, USA - TSNC083 MetaG | ecosystem: Host-associated > Fungi > Mycelium > Unclassified | place: USA: North Carolina, Lumber... | reverse complement strand
GGAATGTCGGCCCAGGGTCGACGGATCTGGCCGACGAAAACTCCATTGAATGCCATGGTCTCGAGGGTGGGGAAAAAAAGAATTGGCGCCCATACGCTCAAATCACCTAAGATGGTAAAGTTACCGTCGATTAAAGGGTACAGCGATAACTGTTGGCTTTTCCTGTAAATGTCCATTTTGAATGTCAGTCCTGCTGCTCTTTGTTGGCACTCTCAAGCAAATCTATGAATACCTTCAGAGATCACCGCATACAATGCGACACGACAGTTCAATGGCAATAGAAGGTAATTTGAGTGTTCACCGTGAGATATGGAATGCCCGGACATCTGAGAAACGGGCCGTTTACGTGACTATCATTATGTTTCAGAGTGGGAAAGGGTGTCCTACTCGTGTCCTACTCTGGAATACAGGATTCGAGGTTAAACCATTATAGAACATTCCACGATGAGACTGACAATGCGGCCGATGGCGTGTTCTTCTCATTGTCATCAGGCTCATGATACATTCGTTCATCCGCTATCCAAAGACAATATTTTTGGATGGCTATATACATTGATGGAATCGCAAGGTGAAACATAACCGCTAGAGACATGCAGAACTCAGTAGCATAATGCATGCGAACGTTTGGCGGCTCGACTGGTTCAGTATGCTTTTTCGTCTCTTCATGAACCACAAGGGGTGATCGCCTGTTTTCGAAAAGATGCCACAAAGACTGCCTGATTTTTACGACTTTGTGGCCAAGGCTTAGATTTCCATCTCAGTTCCTGTAACCTACCTAGTCTTTGGCTGCCTGCAGTGTCCCCGATATCGGAAATGATCAAACAATTCGAGAGCTCTTCGGTGCAGAGAAGTTCTGGAAGGATTTGCCTTGTCAGGTTCGAATCTTCAGGAAGCTATGGCTTGGATCGTACTGACGCACCGTATGACAACTCTATGAAGATTACATCAGAATATTTGTGCGAACAAAGACAAAGGACGCATTGCGCAAGGGTCGGATGCAGTCTGCTTTTTTTTGAAGGAACGAGGTCGCAATGAGGTAGTGGTGGATCAATTTTTGTAAATCCAGCTTTGATGTCAAGCATGTGTCATTGAAACCGATCTGATGCTCAATGGCATTCAGCTTCCGCGCCATATCTCCGTGGATGTCTGAAGGTTTTGAAATCATCAGGACTCCAAGAGGTCGAGATCATCACGCAGATTTCTGATCATATCTTCTCGGCTTTTCCTGATTACCAAGTTCGACAATTGAGGTGAATACGCCCTAACTATTTGAACGATCTATGACCTCAGCAGCATGTATTCAGTAAATGACAGTCTTAGGTACACACGACAGAAACGAGCAGAAATTAGAAAGACAGTACTCATTCACGTTGTATTAGCGCCAAAAGTCCTAGACCTCCTAATAATGCGTACTTGAGCTGCGGAAAGTCATTCTATGAGGCAAGTCCTCGTCAAAACGTCATGGGTAATTATTGGTGACGTTGAACATACCATAGCAATTGTAACATATCCGATGTAGGGAAGAAATCTATTGCAGCCAAAGGAATCTTGTCAGTCTCAGAAACCAGGAAAGACGGGGGCATTAGGCACACCCTCGAACTTTTCCAACAATATGATTTCGCTCCAGCCATTTTAAGCCCTGATACAACTCAAGATCGTCTACGTGATTGTTGTCACCCTTTGTCAACATAAGCTGTTTATCCTTGAACTTGTCGTCATGTGTTTCTAGGACTCGATGGACAATTGGGATATCAGCACCAGGAATTTTGTATACAGTAATATCGCCAGTATGGTAGCGTTCATTTGGAAAATTGGTTAGGAAGAGAAGGTCGCCTCGGTAGAAAGCTGGTTCCATTGATCCACTGCAGGGTCATAAACATTTAGACTTGCGAGAAGCAGAAAGCTAAGTCGAACCTAAGTACTACAACGATTGGTGACTCTGAATTTGTTACTAAACTGAGGCCTTTCCAGATCATGAGACCTGAGGCAATGACCGAAGCGAAGTTGAGGACCTGTAACAGAACCTATAACAAATATAAACACTCATGAAGAACAGAGGACCAAGACTCACATGCCGGAATCCAAGTCTCTTGAATGTCTTTAACTCCTCAGAAAGCATAACAGTGGTGTAGGAGGAAGAGCGTTACTTGAGTGAACCGACACGTCCACAGTTACACATAGGTTCACGTGGTCATATTTGGAAAGTGTTCATAAATTGATCCCAAATCAACATCAACTATTAGGATACAAGGTTTGAGATGCATAGAGGCCTAATCATATCACGTTTGGCATGGAGGGTAATAACAAGATATGCACGAAGAGTGAACAGAACAACAACAAGATGACAGGGGGGCCACCTTATCATCACCCCTTGACTTGCTATCTCATGAACGATCTTCAAAGACGTATAATGAGCTGCTTATTTTTCGGGGTTGGGATTCCTGGAATGAGCGGATAAATCAGTACCAGATAGAAGAGAGTAATGAGAATGAATCAGATAGGAGCGAAAGACGTTGAAAGAACAATTTTCAACACTGTGGTTCAGCGTGAACTATGCAAAGATGCAGTTATATCATCAGGTAGTAGGAATCTTGGTTGCACATGGATTTGGGTGCCAACGATCGAGATAAGGCCATTGGTATTGAGCTACTCACATTCTCCGTTTGCCTCCAGGAAGAGTAGTCACATTGACGAAACTGGTGGAAATCAATAACAGGACGACCTGAATTAATGCAACTACCTACCGACGATTGTATAGGATGCGCTTCTTGGCACGCCCTTTTGGTGGTTTCTTCTTCTCCTGCTTGTCGACCTTGGGTGTCTGGGACTTGACTTTGCCAGCACGGGCGAGAGAACCGTGAACTATACTCACAAGCCTAAGTCAGAGATGTCAGAGCAACAGCGACAGCATACCTTTTCCCATCTTGTGTTGAAGTTGCAGGTCGTCGGAGGCGACGAATGTGATCTCTAGTTGTGCAGTTCCTAATGATAAGGTTACGGGACTCTCCGGATTGATGGTGATCATCAATCTCGACAAGGTAATTACTTGATAAAATCATATCAAGTCGCCGTTTGAATTGGGCTGTCAAGTTGTCTACTCACAGTCACGCTCTGCCAATAAGACTACGCACTAGAACACCGCTATGCTACCGGTGAGTGCTAGTTTGTTCCATCCATTAACGGATTCACTTCCCGGGTTCATTGGAGAGCTTGGTGATGAATCTCCACAATCACGGAGCAACTTGGTGAGTTGAGCTTTGCATGCCTAAGCAGTGATATTTATTCATATAGTGTAGCATTCTCATACAAGAAAGTGTCCTGAATATTGAGATACACAAGAAACATTCTCAGCGGCGGGAAACCCTCACTCCTGATCTAATCAGAGTACAAAGTTCAGTGTAGAATTCACGATCTGATCCAAGGTTCACCAGCAAGGTGCATTATCTTGATTGCTGTCATGTTGAAGTCCAACTACAGGCTTATATCATGGATTGTTTGATATGTCAATTGAGTGAAGATGGGTCTATGCACGAAAAGTTGCAGATCCCATCAAGTTTGTACCTGGATCCCAAGAGACTTGGCAAGGCCAGGTGTAAACCTGATGGGGTTTGTAGCTTTTCCTGCATGGACTCATCATCACTCATCCACTACATATCAAGTGTGTAAGTGTGCCACAGGGAAGGAGCAGAGCAAGCTGACTGTAACACAACAAAGTAGATACTGAAAGAAACATAGAGCAAGCTAACTTTAACACAACTTAGTCATCCAGAGAGTTGCAGGAAAGAAATAGATTGAAGGGGGTAGATTGAACTAACTACAATACAACAATATGCTATAGCATAGTAAATATTAGTAGAAGTTGAAAGCTATGCCATAGGCACAGATAGCCATGTGTAAAGGAATAGGTACATGTTTCAAATAGTATTACATATGTGATAGGACATCTCAGTTCCTTGCTGACTTTCCCAGACCCTTTCAGACCCATCTGCACAAAGGTAAAGGTATATCAGGTCATGTACAGACATGACCTTTCTCAGTCATTGTAGCCAGGTCTATTTTTTTTTTGAAAAAACTCAATCCAATTTCCATCTCCTCTCCTAGCAGAGGTATCACTAGCTCTAGAAAATCTTTTAATCTCTACCTATTTCTCTCATAGATTCTTGGTCTCTCACTCAAAAAGAGAGCACTGGATCACTGTCCAGATTCAGGCACTCAGCACTGTCCTTTGGTTATCCCAAGGATCTGAATGCATCATGCCATGGCCACTGTCTCCAACTCTACTTCATCCCATTTCAGCTCATCTCTCCACTGAAGAGCATACCAAGAATGTGTTGCTTTTGATCTCGATGATGCCTCAGACTATGTACTCCTCACTTCCTTCAGCTGCTACCACCTGCCTTCAGTGACAATACCATAGATATGGTGACCTCCGTGCTGCCATGCACTATCTCGGCTTCAGGCAAAAGCACTTGGCCTCTTTTTTGATCTCTTCGTTGCCATCCTCCTCGACAACCTTCAGTGAGCCGATCCCGATGTAAAGGATGCCATGACCTACATCACCAACTCTCAAGTCGAACACCGTGCTGCACGTCTCCTCAGTGTAGCACCAGACAACCTCCCTCAAGTCCTTACCAAGAAGACCGGTAATCGGCATTCATTGTCTTTCCTTCTGTCGGGGGCACTCAGTCTAGAAGACGTTTTTGGTCCTGGAGATAATGTAATGGATTATACCCATGGTGGTGCTGTGGTGCTGGAGTCTAACTCAGGTGGGTATTTTCTATCCCTGTCGATGGGTGATTCGTTGAGGTTAAGCGATCCTACGCAAGGCAGCCAGGCAACTGGTGATTGAATTACACCGAATTTGGGTCAACGGTATTCCAACCTTGGCGGTCCTGTTGCAGAGGCGGGTGCTTGGTCTGATTGGAATAACAAATCTCCTGGTAGTCCTTCCAGTCCAGCTGGCGGTGGGGAACGCGGATTTGATCCTCTCAAAGTAAGCGATCTCGGGTGGAAGTTTCCAAGCGACGACCATCATTGCCCAATGGACCACGAACGCTTCGTCTAGACCCTCGCTGATCCCTTTCAAAACTTATTTAGTAGCATCTTGCTCACCCGAAGCATGACAGGCGCATGATATCTATCCTCCAAGTCTTCATTTACCTTCTGTTCTGACTTCCGCGTACAGGGTCGTGTTTATGATGTGTCCACCTTTGTTTGGGGACTTCGAGCAGCACGAAATTGGTTATCTCAGGTCTCTTGAAATGATGAGATCATACCAAAAGAACCAGAGTTCCAAGTAGATTTTGTTGCCATTGATATGTTGTCATGTATCTGTAACATCAGAGCTGATCTCATCAATCAATTCAGGATGGGTGAATTTCCCTAAACAGTCGACGAGAATAATGAAACCTGCTCCTGTCATAAATTTGATTTTACTTTTTTTTTCATCTCATACCTTGATAACATACTTCCCTGTGAGCGAGATTTGTCCCAGGTGTACAATCGCTGCCACTCTTCGAACTTCACTCTCCTTTATATTCAAGCGTCACCCCCTTCGACGATGTTTTTCGAAATCTTCGTTACTCTCCTACTCGCCGCTTCCCCAGTACTGGCTACTGTCTTTGTATGCTGCAGAAAATATTTCTCGAGTTCTTCTGATGTCTTCTCTAGATCACCCAACCCACTGCCTCGTCAACTTTCCATGGAGGTCAACCCGCCATGATCAGCTGGCAAGATGATGGTTTTGTTCCATCCCTCCAGGAATTCAGCAATGCTATTGTCTCTATCTATGTCGGAAATTCCCAGAACCAGGTACGAGTTACCGCATTCCATCCCGGTTTGATTTAAGCATTTTTTGATAACTAGACTTCCTTGCAAACCATTGTGGACAGTGTGAACGTCGCCACCACTGATTCCATCCAGTTTACCCCAAATAACGACATTGGTCCCAATGGCGATTTTTAGTGAGTGCTTTTCAGCATTGTGCAGTTTGACTCGTCCTCAGTAAGTCTTAGTTTTATTCGCTTCGAGTCTCTCGCCTTCAGGGATTCTCAGAATCCCCAGCTCCCTGCCTTGTCTTTCTCATCTAAGTTTACGTGAGCATTCAGTTATATCTTACCTTCTCACCTTCTCACCTTTGATTTTTTTTTCTTTAGGATGGACAACATGAGAGGAACTTTCAATTCTACTATTCGGGCTCAGATTGCAGGCCAATCTAATGCACCTCTTGTCGGACAGACCATGCTGAACACTGCGCCCACGAGTCAAGCTTCCGCTACAGCACCTCGTAGCTTCTCTACGATAGCATCTCACAGTACCTCCAGCTCCGTGGCAGCCTCCTCCACTTCGGGTGCTGCTTCAACTCCCTCCAACAGTGCTGCACTGAGCTCAAAAGCCAGCTGGGTGGCTATCATCTTGGGCGCACTTACTGGTGTCACTACATTTTAGGTCCCGCCATGAAGCCTATCCCTTCTTCGACTTGGATAGCCTCGTCTATTTTGTGTGTCCAATTGCTCCCGATATGTATCTTAACTTCGCTTCTTGTTTCAAGTTCTCTAAGAGAGTGTATGCACACTTGCACTGGTGACAGTTGCCATCCTATAGGAATCATCATTACGATTGATGTCTCCATTCCTTTCTGTTCTTTGATGCCAGAATATGTTTCACTTCCCGTAGTTGCAGTTTTATTGTACATTTCCAGGCAGACAAGCTCGACAAGCTCGAATTGCTTCGACGATTGCCTGTCTAGTTTATGATATATCTGAATAGTCGATGTGATCGCCAGTGGGAAGCATTAAGGAAAATACAAGAACAGTCCAATAAGGCCATCATCTACCAACCGTTCAGAAGCCTGGACAAGCATTCATCACTCGAGATAGAAAGCTCCTCTGGGGCTGGATTTACAGGAAAATTATCACGTGGGGACTAGTATACAGCGCTGAGTTGATTCTGCTCCCAGTACCAGTCCAAGGAACGACGGTATTCGACTTAAACCTCGGTTTCTAGAAAGGACGTCCCAGGAAGCACTAGACTGCAACGGCCCGTTGCACCCCTAGCCCGATAACGACTCTGCTATATTGGAGCGACACGGTGAAATTCCGTGCTACCTTGAATCAGACAACGTCTAGGGCATATTGACGTGGGTATAATCCCAAATTCTCCGTGTCCAGAGTTGTTCCGCAATCCGTTTTGGGTGGGCGGAGATGGCTTTAAATGAACATCATCGTACGCGACAGACGATCTTCCGAAGCTGATGAGATGTTTGTCCTAGGAAGACTGGGTGTCTGTCCCGTTCATCGATAAGTCAAATCGATATAGGGTGATCCGGAAACAGCGGACATCGTAGAGGCGAAAGGCAACAGCATCAAGATCGCAGACTGTACTTTAAGTTGCATTTAGTGACTAATGTTCTAGTAGGAGAAAAGTAGGGGAGGAAATCTGTTCACTGGATGATGCACAACAGTGAGAATTTTTTCGTGATTTGAATCAGACCCTGGACTGCTAAAAACAGGTGATAGCATTTGTCAACCCGCTGAAGACCATTATCCTTCTCGCGCCAAATGAAAACGGAATTATTCCTTCCTTCCGATAGGGCCTTCAACAAAATTTTTGACAATGTACACTGCCTGTCTGGACTATCAACATCACTGTTAGCGATGATTATCGGCCAATAACGCGTTCTTTTTTAAGGCTGTCGGTCAATTGGCATCTATCTTGGCATTGGTACCGGCGAAACTTGACCTTCTTTTTCGATCTAGTATTTCTCTTACTCAACAGCAAGTGATATAGTACTAGGAACGGGATTCATGAGGCCAAACAAGGGGGTTGCATCGACAAAGAATTAGGAGAAAGTGGATGTGAAAATTTCCAGTATCTCTGAATACGAAGGTACACTTCAAACTTCAGCATCAAAAATAGACCTTCACGTCTACTTTGCACAGGTCATCCAACTTCGCTGTCGAAAGGTCTTGCAACTTTGCGGACGCGCGGACTTTTTCCGGCCTCGATGCAATGATTCCGAATTAGATTCAATCACTCGAATTCTTAAACACTCCGACCGTCGATATACACGCCCCAGGACTCTTGGCATGATACATTTTTGTAGACCCCAAGAGTGCGCATCGACATGTGACTGGATGAGTTTGATGAATGTCTTATGGTCACTACAAAAACAAACAGTCATTGTATAAAAAGGACGAAAGACCCGTGTAACGTATTTTTCCGTGGAAGCGAATTTGCATAGGACCTATGAAGAACAGACAAATCTTCGCTATCCTCGCTCTTGCTCTTCCTGCTCTTGCTCAACAACAGGTGTGGGGGCAGTGTGAGTGTGTATCAGATTGTTTCGAGACGGTGTGACTCATCCATCATAGGCGGTGGCATTGGCTGGACTGGCCCTACGACATGTTTATCAGGGTCAATCTGCACTGTCCTTAATCCCTGGTATTCGCAATGTATCCCGGGAGCCGCTCCTCCCCCTTCGACGACCACCGCTCCGATAACAACGCCTCCTTCATCTACCACTACTTCTTCTATTACTACACCCACCAGCAACCCGAATCCTCAGGACTGCCCAACTCTTCCGTCTAATCCATCTCTCATGTCCAATTCTTTCCTCCCAGACCCTTTCACATTCTTTGACGGTACTCAAGTAACCACCAAAGCTCAGTGGGACTGCCGCCGTGCAGAAATCTCACAGCTTCTTCAAAAATATGAATTGGGTGCCCTCCCCCCTAGACCTTCCTCCGTGAACGGTTCACTGTCTGGTGGTGTCCTCACAGTCAACGTATCTGAGGGCGGAAAATCTATCTCTTTCACAGCGACCATATCCCTACCGGGTGGCAGTGGGCCGTTCCCTGCCATCATTGGAGTTGGTGGCATCAGCATCCCAAGGCCTTCCGGAGTTGCCCTCATCACTTTTAATAACGACGACATGGCTGCTCAGATAAACAGTGGCAGTCGAGGCCAAGGAAAGTTTTACCAGCTTTATGGAGCGAATCATTCCGCTGGTGCCATGATTGCCTGGGCTTGGGGTATCTCTCGTGTCATCGACGTACTCGAGACCATCCCCAATTCTAATATTGACTTGTCTAAACTTGCCGTTAGCGGATGTTCTAGAAATGGCAAGGGTGCACTTGTTGCAGGTGCTTTCGAAACACGTATCGCCTTGACGATCCCCCAAGAGTCCGGATCTGGTGGTGCTGGATGTTGGAGAATATCAGACAGGATGCTTTCAAGTGGTGTCAACACTCAGACTGCGTCAGAGATTGTGGGGGAGAATGTTTGGTTCTCTCCCGACTTCAATCAATTTGTCAACCAAGTCAACAACCTGCCCTTTGATCACCACCTGCTTGCAGCTCTTGTCGCACCTCGCCCTCTGCTAATCATCGATAATACGGGTATTGACTGGCTTGGTCCGGAAAGTGTTTGGGGTTGTATGCTTACCGCTAACAAGGTTTGGCAGGCACTTGGTGTTGGAGATCTGATGGGGATCAGTCAGGTTGGCAATCATAATCATTGTGCCTTCCCGGGAAGTGAACAGGGTGATTTGGATGCATTTGTGGACAAATTCTTGGATGGCCAGTCAACGAATACAAATATCCTCAAGACTGACGGTGCCAATAATCTTGGTTTTGTTGAATCACAATGGGTAAACTGGCAGGTCCCTACTCTGTCATGATACCAATCGTCATATCTTAAGCACGTTCGTGTACTTTTAGTTCTGCTTGTCGATTAATGATCAAAAGCTGGGTTCTAAATCCAATATAGAGGTCTTTGAGAAGTTTTCTGCAAATTTTTATCACCACAATCATTAAAAGATATTGAGGCAGGTCACTAAGACCGAGACGTAGCTTAGTGTGGGTCGATTAGTCTCACTCCTGATCTGGCAGAGATATCCCCAGTTGTGGTGCTGTGTGGTGTTACCCTGTGTTATGTTTTCTTTTGAAAAGAAAATCATAACTTTATATACTGATCGCAGTCCGGTTGACACATGCGCTCTATGCTCTTCAGCTTCCTGCCTTCCAGATGCAAACACCTAGATATGGAAGCCGCAGAGAGTACCGGTGTCAATACAACAGGCAGGTCATCATGCTTGGCTCAGGAATAACTTGGGTTTCAATTTTTTTCTCCGGAGATGCAGGGTTTCAATTTTCGGTTTCGGTACAAATACAATAAGTAAAAAAATACAAGGTGCTGAGCATTTACGCGTTGTTTTCATCATACTCGCAACAGATAAAGACAAACTCCATGATATCCTGTCCCTCTTTAACACGACTTCTTCCTCATTCCTCATTTACAATATTACCTTCTACCTCTCGCTCTACCTCCTTTGGAGCTTCCGCTAGTCAGAATCTTGTTGGAGACTTTTCATTGTTGCGTTCACAGACCAGAATCATGAAAGAGACAGAGATCAGGAATGCAATCGTGTTCAAAACAATACTGATCAAAGACATGCAAATCACGGTTATGGTCATGTGTCTTTCCATTAAGTATCTCGTCAGGTAACAGGTTTCAGAATGTTGCAATGTGTGAGCATACCCAATGACCAAAGC
>Ga0153999_1001176_pt1 | contig 10558 bp, 8 predicted proteins | sample TSNC083MetaG_FD_104675 | JGI IMG/M metagenome (GOLD analysis project Ga0153999, IMG submission 104675) | Attine ant fungus gardens microbial communities from North Carolina, USA - TSNC083 MetaG | ecosystem: Host-associated > Fungi > Mycelium > Unclassified | place: USA: North Carolina, Lumber... | reverse complement strand
GCGCCTGAAATCAAAAAGCGTAAAAGAAAAAATCAGGACGCAAATACTGCTGCTGAATCATAAAGTTATTTAAAATCAACTATACTAGTATTTCATGTATAGGTAGTTACAAAAGATCGATTCGATTGGAATAATTCTCTATGGCGGCAGCCTTCATCAGAGATACCTTGATTAAGAAAATACATTCCCACGCGGAAATCTTATATTATAAAATTGATAGTTCCCAGGCCGAGAGAATTAATTATTTTTATTATAAACGAGGAAAATATCTCACACGGGTGATGCTGGCCTTTCTCAAAACCGCAGCTGAAATGGTGATTAATTACTGTTGAAATCCTGATTTTTAATATATTCGAGAAACTCCTGGTGAAGCGGCGTGATATCTCGGCGGCAATAGAACAGACAGACCTTCGTTTCATTAAAGCGATTCGGGACTTTAATTTTTACTTGCCGGAGCGAATGGCTGTCATAGCTGTCCGACCGAACCACCAGCGCAATCCCCTGATTTGCAGAAACCAGTGCTGCGCAAGTGGAATTGTCATATACTTCATAGTGGATCCGGGGCTGGTTATTAAGGCTTTCGAACAGTTTCATGACAATCATATTGTAGCCGGTCGATTCGTGAAAAAAGATGAAGTTCTCATCCTTTATTTCATCCATGGTAAGTTCCTTGCGAGCGGCCAACGGATGGTCTTTGTTGATCAGGACAACCAGATTCTCGGAATAAAGGAACAGATGCTCAATATCTTCATAGTTGCTTTCACCGGGAATAACCCGTCCGAAGACGAAATCAGTCTTTCCACCGGTGAGGTCTTCCAATAATTCCAGATTGGGTCCTTGTTTTAAATGAAAAATTGTATTGGGATAAAGTAAGGTATAATTTTTAACCAAGGTTGGAATCAAAGAAAGGCTGAGAGAATAAGTTGAAGCGATCCGGATTGTCTGTTGGTTAGTTAACGCTATCTGTGCGATTTTCTGCCTGCCGGTTTCGATTTCATTAAGAGCTTTCGTGATGTGTTCAAGAAAAATTTTACCGTAAGGAGTAAGCGCCAGCAGGCGCCCTTTTTTTTCGAAAAGAGAAACCTCCAGTTCTGCTTCCAATGCGGTTATGGACATGCTGACAGTCGGTTGTGAAGTATGAAGTATTTTAGAGGCTTTCGTGACCTGACCGCATTCGGCAACGGTTTTAAAATAGTTGAGTTGCTGCAGGTTCATAAACAGTCCTTTCCTTTAAATATAATCTATAAATATTGTTTATGAATTAATAAAATAATATGATTAGTAAAAACGCCGAGGGTATGATAATTTTAAACAAATAGTTGTAGTTTCTTATTATTTATAAATTGTAAATTTATATTAAGTATATGTCAAGAAAATCATATAAAAAAACCGTGTGAAGGAGGTAATGCAAATGGAGTTAAATTTAGGAATTGAAACCAGAGATGAATACCTTCGTCTTGAAGCGATGAAGGGAGCAATGACGTTGGTCAGGGATGTGATGTTGGTAAAAGAAGGTGAAAATGTTGTGGTTACCGGTGATACATCTTCGGATAAGCGGGTGATTAATGCCGTATCAGAAGCAGTATATGCAATCGGCGGAGTTCCGACTGTGATCGAATACGCAACAGCACCAACATCCTGTGTTGAACCTCCGGCGCCGATTGCAGCGGCCGTAGCCAAAGCCGATGTATGGATTGAGCTTACCTATTCTTATATCATGCATTCAAAGGCATTCCGTGACTCGATGGACTTTGGCACCCGTTATATCTGCCTGACGGGCATGGATATTGATATGTTGGTTAAGACGATTGCACGGGTTGACTATGATACCATGATTGAGCTGGGCGAATACATGAAAGCCCGGTTGGAACAGGCCGATGAGATCATCGTCAGAAGTAAGAACGGCACCGATCTGACAGCTTATCATAAAGGCCGCAAGGTTCGCCATTCAGGACAAAAGGCGACCAGAAAAGGATATCCGATTATGCTTGGCGGTCAAACCAGCTGGTGCCCGGTGGAAGAAACTATCAATGGAAAACTGGTATTCGATGGTGCGCTGTGGCCGCCGCTTGAAATCGGTAAACTAAATACTCCGGTAGAATTAACCCTGAAAGAAGGCCGGGTAGTGGAAATCAATGGCGGAGCTGAGGCAGCGACCTTTAAGAACTGGCTCGACAGTTTCCAGGATGAGAATATGTATCGTCTTGCGCACTACTCGCAGGGTTTCAATCCGGGAGTACTGGCAACAACCGGACGTATCGTTGAGGATGAAAGAGTATTTGGCTGTATGGAATTTGGTATCGGCAGTCAGGGAGCGGCGATTATGGGCTCATTTTGGACGGCTAAATCACATACTGATGGAACGCTGCTGCACCCGACCATTATACTCGATGGCGAGGTATTTGAGGAAGATGGCATTTACCAGGATGAAAAAGTCCGGGAACTTTGCCGCGCGCTGGGAGTCTCCGGATACTAAATAAATAATGAGAAAGAGGGGGAATGTGTTGAAAATTGGAATGATTCAACTGAAGGTAATAGAGGGGGATATATCGAAAAATACAGAGCATCTAGAGAAAATGATCCAAGAATATAAAACGGATGATGTTGATGCCCTTTGTTTCCCGGAGTTATGTATCAGTGGCTATCAATTTGACAGGGCAGATGTGATTGATGAGCTAAGCTTTATGGCAAAAATTGCGAAAAAGTATAAAATAGCAATTATTGGTGGTGTTCATGCTATTCACACAGGTCTTCATTATGATACTGCTTGTCTATGGGATGATACAGGTGAATTAATAGGTGAATACAAAAAAATACATTTGTGGTCATCTGAAAACGACTTTTTTAAAAGTGGTACAAATTTAGTTATAGTGCCATATAAAGGGTGGAATATTGGCTTGCTGCTTTGTGCCGATCTGGGATTTCCCGAGATTTCCGGACCACTGGCCACTAAGATGAATGCTGATATATTGATTTACCTAAGTGCCTGGGCTGCCGGATATGAAGATTTATTCGTTACCTGTACTAAGGCACGGGCAGCTGAAAATCAGATTTATGTACTGTCATTAAACCGGGCAACAGGAAATGTGCAATATTGTGGTAATTCACTTGCAGCTGGTCCTGATGGCAGTGTTCTAGGACATTTACCTTATTCTGATGAGGGTTATCTAGAGGTGGAACTGGAAAGAGAGCATATCAAGCGAGTCAGGAGAGAGATTCCGTGGCGTGAAATGAAAAATAATGAGCTCTATTGTAAATTCTGGAAAGAGTAATGGAGGGATAACTATGTTAAATAAAGAGGGAAAAGTAAAGAAAGAAAAAGTAACAGATGAACCGATGACACCAGTGCCTTTGAACCAACGTGAGAGTTGGATTGGTCCGGCAGTCATATTTGGCGGCCTGGAATTCTGTGTCCCGATTCTGATGATCGGAGCCACATTGATTGGATCATTTGGATTAAAAGGGATGGTTCCGGTGGTGCTATTTACATTTCTGATACTGACATGGCCAGGAAATACCGTCAGCGGATATATAGGTGCTAAGACTGGACTATCATCTTCCGTTATAGCGCGTCAGGGTTTTGGGGATAAACAAGCAAAATTTATTATAGCTTTAGTAATAGGTGTAATAAGTATGGGGTGGTGGGCAATTCAGACATCGGTAACAGGAAATGCGCTTTGTGTAATTCTGGGAATTGATTATACACAGGAAAAAGTTTTGTGGGCAATTATAACGACTATTGTAGGGCTTTTATTTGCACTGCCTTCAATTATTGGTTATTCATCGATGAAATGGACCGATTATCTGGCAGTACCAGGTGGATTGCTGTTATGTATAGCGGGAATATATCTGGCAATGAAAAATGTGGGATGGTCGAATATTATCAATTTTAAAGGCAGTGGAGATATGACTTTTGCAGCTGGTGTTACGATGCTGTTAGGAATGAATGTATCTCAATTTGTTATTTCTGCAGACTATACCAGATATGCGAAGCCAAGCTGGAAAGACAATTTTCTGATTCCACTTGGAATTATCGCAATTGGAGTGCCGCTTATTTTTGTCGGTGCAGTTATGGCTGCAGGAAATGGAACAGCTGATATTGTTTTAGTAATGCAGGGACTAGGATTTCCGGTATGGGGGTTTCTGGTACTTTGGCTGGCATCATGGACAAGTCAACTGGTGAATAATTATTCAATGGGTCTTTCTTTTTCAAATATTATGAATGTCACATCAAATAAAGGGCGTGCAACTGTTACATTAGTAGGAACCATTTTATCAATTTTACTTTCGCTGTGGGGAATACTTGATCATTTTCAGCAAATGCTAAGTCTGGCTGCACTGCTGTACCCGGCAATTGCCGGCGTCATGTTTGTTGATTTCTTTGCCAGGAAAGAAAAATGGGAAGATAAAACCGGATGGAATTTTATTGCAACGCTTGCTTTAATCGCAGGAGCCTCAACCGGGTATCTGACAACTTATATAGTTGCGATCGGGATTCCTCCAGTACAGTCATTGGCTATCACATGTGTTGTATATTATGTTGGAATGAAAATTAAAGCAAACGTTTCGCCGGATAAGTTTACAGAGGGAATGTTTAAATAAAAACAGCATTTAAGCAGAAAGGAAAATAACAGATATGATGCTGGATATCTATGACCATTTAATACAGATGCCCTTCTACACCTATTTCAGGCAGATTTCCGCAATCCCCCGCAGCTCTGGAAATGAAGAAGCGGTTAGTGTTTATGTGGTGGGTTTTGCCCGTGAACACGGACTAGAATGGCAGCAGGATAAGCATTTCAACGTGATCATCAGGAAAAAAGGGAGCCCAGGACATGAACATGACAACCCGGTTGTGATGCAGTGCCATATGGATATGGTATGCGAAAAGACTGCCGAATCATCTCATGATTTTACCAAGGATCCGATTGTATTTACGGCTGTGGATGGGTTCCTGAAGGCAGATGAAACCAGCCTGGGTGCTGATAATGGTGTGGGAATGGCCTATATTCTATCAGTTTTAGCTGACGAGAATTTGATACATCCGCCTATTGAAGCTATCTTTACCACTTCAGAAGAGGTTGGATTGGAAGGTATGGCAGCACTCGACGGCACCTGGATCACCGGTGAAAGAATGATTAATCTGGATGGTGAGGAAGAGGGCATATTATATACTAGTTGTGCCGGCGGAGCGCGTTATTATCTTGAAAAAGCCGTCAGCTTTCAACCGATGGAAGAAGGCATGACAGGATGGAAAATAGAAGTCAAAAATCTGCGGGGCGGCCATTCTGGAGTTGATATTGATAAAGGCCGGGGAAATAGTATCATCATACTGGCCCGGCTGATTACCAAACTGAAAGAGCGGGTTGCGTTCGGGGTCTCGACAATCGGGGGTGGAAGTAAAACCAATGCAATTCCTCGTAACGCATATGCAGTTATCTGGACTGAATGCGATCAGGAGCAGGGGATTAAGAGCTTTATAGCTGATTATGGTGCTAAGCTTAAGCGGGAGTATGGTGGGAATGAGCCGGACTTGATTGTTGAATGCGAGCTGGTTACGGCCGAAGAAGGTGAAACCTCGCGAATCATCTCGCCCGATTCACTGAATTGTGTATTAGACTGTCTTTTACTTTTGCCAAACGGCTTGCTGGGATACAGTCCTTATCTTCCGGGGGTAGTGGAATGTTCTTCTAACCTTGGGATAATGAATGTTGTGGAAGATAAAGCAGTTATTGCCGGACTGGTTCGCAGTAATAATAACTTTCGGCTCGACGATGCGATGCTGCGAGTACGACGGCTGGCCGATTGCCTGAAGTTCGGATTTGAGGAACGCAACCGTTATCCGGCATGGGAATTTCGAAAGGATTCTGTGCTGAGGGATTTAAGCGCCCAAGTCTATCACGAATTATTCGACCGGGAAATCGAGACCCAGTCTATCCACGGAGGTTTAGAGTGCGCCCTGATGTTTGAGAAAAAGCAGAAAATCGATATGATTTCTCTGGGTCCGAATCTGTATGATGTCCATACGGTTAATGAGCGGGCGGAAATTGCTTCTATTATTCGAGTTTTGGATTACTTAGTTAAATTACTGGAACGTCTGTGCAGTTGACGAAAGATGCTCAGGTGTTCATGAACTGGATATCTATGATTTCAATAATTAAATTTTGAACTAAACACGGCAGGAGCCCTTTAAACATGGGGTTTCTGCCGTTTTTCCAAAACTTATATCCAATTCTTTGAGCCAGCATATAATGTTTATAAGACTAATTTCAAAAAAATTAATAATACAGCCTTGACTATATGTGTCAGAAATGATATTGTACTTTACAATGTTCCACCTATAGTGATAGACAGAGGGCGAATCCAAGCAATTAAGTTTTGATCAAAGGTGAACGTGTGTAGTATCCAGAGAGAGAGAAGGAGGAATTTTAGTATGGGAAATGGAACTAAAAAACGTAAACCATTTGGCTTTTATGTGTGTTCAGTTGGATTTACGTTTGAGCGCTGCTCATTTTACACGGTAAAATATATGTTGGCAATCTGGATTGCCGTTACTGTAGGTAAGGGAGGTTTGGGTTTTGTCGATGTAAAGGCAACTTCCATGTCAGCGATCTTCGTAGCGATGACTTATATCACCCCTATAGTCGGCGGTTATTTGGCTGACTACTGGCTTAATCCCCGCATAAGTATTATAATGGGTATGATTTTGATGGGAGTTGGATATTTGTGTACCTGGCAAGCAAAATCATTAGTTCTTGTATGGGCAATGATTATTCTCGTATCCATTGGAACTGGTTTATTCAAAGGAAACTTATCAGGTGTTAACGGACTGCAATTCAGCGATGAGGATGAGCTGAATGAGGCGTTTTCTATTCAATATTCATTCGTTAACATTGGTGCTTTCATCGGTACCACGTTTTTGGTACTTTTGATTCCGGCTATCGGTTACAATGGTGTTTTCTTAATATGTGCTATTTTGATGTTTATTGATGCTATTTGGTTCATCGCAGGTGGGCGTTCTTTAGGTGAGCTTGGAAAAAAACCTTTTAAAGTTGATCAACGTCAGTTTAAGGATACCGCATCTAAGAAAAAATCTGAAAATCAACCACTGACAAGTACTGATAAAAAGCGTATTCTTGCGATCATATTAGTAACTTTATTTTCAGTTGTGTTCTGGTGTGTATGGTACCTGGCTTATTATCCGGCTTATTTTTACTTTGGCTGGGGCGATGGTGCTGATTTCTTAAATCGTGCCAACTGGATGATTGGTAACTTCCATGTGCCAACTTCTTACTTTGACTCAATGAACGCTCTTACTTGTATCGTACTTGGTCCGATTCTTGGTAAAATATGGACGAAATTAGCAAAAAGACCAAAAGGCGATATGAGTATGTTCAAGAAAACTGCAATTGGTATCGCACTTGTAGGTGTTTCTTACCTAGTGATGGTATTCGCAGCTAAACTTGCCGGTACCGGCCAGACAAGTCTTGTTTGGATTGCTTTAGTAAGTTTATTAATGTCTGTAGGTGAAATGATTTTCTCGCCACTTGGAAACTCTTTCATCTCAAAACTTGCACCTTCAAAGCTAATGGGCTTATTACTTGGATTATGGCCAATTGCTGTATTCTTCTCACAAATGTTATACCCAGAAATTTACGCTTTGCTTAAGACAGATATTCCAGCTAAGTTTATGAAGGGATATGGTATTTTGGGTATCATTGTAATAGCACTTGGTTTGCTGCTATGGTTTGCAAGTAAGACTTTGGATAAGCTTGAAAAAGAAGAATAATAGGGAGGACTGCCTATGACGCTGCAGCAGCTCATCTATGTCGTTGAAATTGAAAAAACCCGTTCATATACATGGGCAGCAGATAATCTGTTTATGAGCCAGCCTAATCTTTCGCGCAGTATCCGCGAACTGGAAAAGGGTCTGGGCTTTGAAATCTTTCACCGCACAAGCCGGGGAATGATTCCGACCCGGGAGGGCAGTGAGCTAATTGACCGGGCAAAACGGATTATCTTTCAACTGGAATCGATCAATGAGATCGGCGCGGGTAAACAAAAGCAGCAGCGCCAGACTTTGGGCATTTCAGTGCCGCATCTCAGTTATGTTGCTCTGGCGCTGCGGGATTTTATAAAGGATCTTGACCCGGCCCGCCCCATTGATATTGATTATTATGAGACTGATATGATGCAGGCGGTTGAGAATCTGCATGAACAGCGGCATCATTTGGCGGTAGTCAGATACAAAAGCGGGCTGGAAGCAGAGGCCAGACAGATCTTTGAAGATTATTCCCTGACTGCGGATAAGATCTGTGAGAGTGAAATGTTCTTATTGATTTCCAAGCAGCATCCGCTGGCTGAGCATGAATATATCGAGCATGATATGCTGAACGATTTCGTTGAATTAAAGTACCGTGGCAATTTTATGCCGGTACAAGGTCAGGCTCAGTCTGGAGGCGGTCAGGGATTGGAGGCTGAAAAACAAGCTGCCATCTACAGTCACGGAAGCCAGTTTGATCTGCTTTCCGGCAGCAGTACAGCTTTTATGTGGGCAACTCCCTTGCCGGCAGAAGTTCTTTCCCGTGAGAATCTTGTCATGCGTCCTTGTTCAATAGCAGGCGAAACATATACCGATGTGCTTCTGCATCGTACGAGCTATTCGTTTAGTCCAACAGACGAAAAATTTATCGCCCATCTTCACAAGGCGGCAAAAAAGTTTATTTTTATCAATAATGTATTTGAATAGTTAAATAAATTTATCGATTATGACCATGTGTTTGATAATTGATTAACGAAAATGTACAGCAAACAATGACATCTGTCAGCGTTGGTTGTGCATTTTTCATTATTTTTCCATGCGCAATATGGGTAATGATATAATAATAACAGGTCATATCATTAAGGATATATCGATATCAAATAGTGATTATTGCGGAGCATCCGGTGCTGCGTTATCATTATATCAACAAAGAACGACAGTATATAATCTCAAAAAAAGGAGGATTCAGAGAATGTCAGAAAACAAAAAGTATGAAACTATCGACAGTATTGAAAAGTTGGATGCGGCTTTGGAACGGCTGCGTGCAGCGCAGCGGAAATTTGCAAATTATACGCAGGAGCAGGTTGATCAGATCTTTTTTGCCGCGGCTATGGCGGCTAACAAACAGAGGATACCGCTTTCCAAACTTGCTGTTGAGGAAACCGGTATGGGTGTGATGGAAGATAAGATAATAAAAAATCACTATGCTGCTGAGTATACATATAATGCATACAAGGATACAAAAACATGCGGAGTTATTGAAAAAGATGAATCTTTTGGTATCAAAAAGATTGCGGAACCGCTTGGCATTTTGGCAGCAGTCATTCCGACGACAAATCCTTCTTCTACTGCTATTTTTAAGTGTCTGCTGGCACTTAAGACCAGAAATGGAATTATCATAAGTCCTCACCCGCGTGCAAAGATGGTTACCAATGAAGCTGCCCGGATTGTTTTGGAAGCAGCTGTTGCGGCCGGTGCTCCGGAAGACATCATTGCATGGATTGATGTACCGTCTCTGGAGGCAACAAATTATATAATGAAAGAATGTGATGTGATTCTTGCTACCGGTGGCCCGGCGATGGTGAAATCAGCGTATTCATCAGGGAAACCGGCAATCGGTGTGGGGCCCGGCAACACACCTGCGATCATCGACGAAAGTGCCGATATTCTCATGGCTGTAAGTTCAATCATCCATTCAAAAACATTTGACAATGGTATGATCTGCGCTTCTGAGCAGTCAGTTATTGTTTTGGACAGCGTATATCAGGCAGTCAAGAAGGAGTTTACAGCACGCGGCTGTTATTTCCTGAAGAAAGATGATATAGAAAAGATGCGTAAAATCATCCTTGCACCGAACGGTGCTGTGAATGCTGCCATTGTTGGTCAGCCGGCGTCAAAACTCGCTGACATGGCCGGTTTTGAAGTACCGCCGTCAACCAAGATATTGATGGGGGAGGTGACCAGTGTTGAACCTGAGGAACCATTTGCGCATGAGAAACTATCGCCGATCCTGGCAATGTATAAGGCCAAGAGCTTTAATGATGCACTGGATAAAGCTGAAAAACTAATTGCTGACGGTGGTTACGGGCATACATCAGCGGTTTATCTGAACATCACATCTGCCGCAGACAAGCTTGAGCAATTCAACGACCGAATGAAGACCTGCCGTGTTCTCGTAAATACACCTTCTTCACATGGTGGTATCGGTGATCTCTATAATTTTGCTCTTAAACCATCTATGACACTAGGCTGCGGATCCTGGGGCGGGAACTCGGTATCCGAAAATGTTGGCGTTAAGCACTTGCTTAATATCAAGACTGTTGCCGAAAGGAGAGAGAATATGCTATGGTTCCGTACACCGCAGAAGGTTTACTTTAAAAAAGGGTGCCTGCCGGTTGCTCTTGCAGAACTGGGAAATGTTCTTAATAAGAAAAAGGCTTTCATTGTTACCGACCAGTTTCTCTATACCAGCGGCAATACCAAGAAGATTGAGACACTGCTTGATGAGATGGGAAT
>Ga0153999_1001175_pt1 | contig 10564 bp, 16 predicted proteins | sample TSNC083MetaG_FD_104675 | JGI IMG/M metagenome (GOLD analysis project Ga0153999, IMG submission 104675) | Attine ant fungus gardens microbial communities from North Carolina, USA - TSNC083 MetaG | ecosystem: Host-associated > Fungi > Mycelium > Unclassified | place: USA: North Carolina, Lumber... | reverse complement strand
TCTTACTCTCCCCAGTTTCGTCCTTATAGCTGGGATTGGCGAGATTACTTTGTGAGTTTGTTCTTTCAGCTCGGATGGAAAGTTATGAATATTGTATAAGGTGACAACTGTAATCTCCGGTACCATCGCCTACGGGGCTGTCTCTCTGTTTAAAGTGCGCAAAGAGCCTGCAGTCCGCCAGCTCTTTGCCTAATTGTTTCACAGAAATACCTTCTTCCTCATCTTCAGCCACCAATGGCTTCCGCATATGAAGAGGACAAAGATGCACTCAACGCTCAATTTGATGCAGCAGAAGCCCTTCTGAAGGAAATACAGGACGAGACAGCGGCAGTGAGGGTCGCAGTAGAGGAGCAAAAAACCAAAATTGATCAAACTACTCAAGATGTAGAGGCCCTTGTCAATGAGATGCGTCAGGCGGAAAGTCGGACGCAGGATGAAATCAGGGAAATAAGGGAGGAGGTCAACAACGTCCGCGAAATGCTTCCAAAGGTGAAGTTGAAACCGACTGCTTTTACTGCATTGGTGACGGTGTTCTGTAGATGGTTGACAGAAACAAAGAGCACCACACGCAATCTCTCAACGAATTGCAACAAGAAGTAAAGTCTTTGAAAACTTTATTACTCAATCGGCCGGCAGGCATGTCTTCGTCACCAAATCCTGTGGCTCCAATAGCCCGGCCCTCGATCCCAGCCTGGCAGCTTGGTGGTTCATCTACGACAGCCAACAGCCCAGGAGTGTTGGACCTCCCAGCGACTGGAACTTCACTGCCGATTTCTGAGAGTAATGGGAAAGGAAAGGAGGCCGATACCAATACTGTTTCTCTCCCCTCCTCCTAGCTATATCTCTGTCAATTTAATAGATCTTGTGTGACGATTACCTAGAAGGGATCCCGGAGCCACGTGATGATCTGGAATGAATTCCACCATGTTTCACCAAATCCATGGTGCAGTCGAAAATTTCACCACTCAGTCGCGCACTTCGACGGACGCTCCCTCGGCTGAAAGCCTTGCCTCAACCTCTTCCTCTGTGGATGTGCCTTTGGACCCAACGCTTCCCAGTCAGCTTGCCGACTCGGTCTCAAGTTTGCGCAAGTTACTCACAGTAAATCATACTGGCACTTCCATAGCTAAAAGTACATCACTTCCTATTGATAAACCTCGTCGGAAGTTGAACCTGGAGGAGCGTCTCCGCGCAAGTCTATCGGCTGTAGATGTCCCTACTACTTCATCAAGTTCCCCAACCACACAACCTAGAATCTCTGTTCTAGAAGAAACTACTTATGCTGCATCTATTCCAATTCCTGACTCCCCTATAATGCCACTTGTTCCTACGCAGATTCCCATTGAACGATCCGATGCAGAACGAAGCGGCGCAACATCAGAAACCCAAGCTCACAATGCAGATTCTGGGATAGTAGGAACTCTGGAAGTTGATGGAGAGCAAGCTTCCTCCCCGGCTCAAGCAAATTTAGTTGAGGGAGCAGGCACCGATTTACTCAATGATGACGTGACGAGACAAATTATGATCTCAAACAACGAACTCACACCCTTGGAAGAGGATGGCGCCCTTGATCGTGGACAGTCATCTCCCACAGATATTCAACATGAGGAAGATACGAGTTTTGAAGCTTCGGAATCCCGCTCAAAAGACTTACAGGAACATGACACTGTCGAGGTCCTACAGAGAAGACTGAAGGAGATCGAACAACGTTTTTCAGGTAAATTCTTGCCAATTCTTTGTAGACGTCGTATTCAATCAATTCAGACGTTTCCACATCGTTCAAGCGCTTGCAGGAAGAGAAGCTTGCAGCCGATGCTGTCCTCTGCGATCTGACACCCTTGACGAGCATTCAGGATGCAACTGCATTGAAGCAATACTTCAAGTCTTTGAATTCGAAGTCTAATGTCAGATATCCGAATCGGTTGCCTCCCTGAATCTCACTTTCCCCTAGGTCTTTCGGGAAGAAGTTGAACGACTGAATGGAAAACTTGCAAGTGAGCTCACACTCCGCTTGTCTTTGTTGATTTTGCTGATCATAGCGTACAGTGCAGGAAGATAGAATTGAGGAGATGAGGGAGACACACAAACTTTCCGCTGCTTCGCAAGTCGATCAAATTGATACACTGCAGCACCAACTTCGGGAGACGGATGCTCTGCTCCAGAAAGCCAAAAAATCCATTACAAAGCTCGAAGAAAGTGTCTCACGAGGGGAGAAGGAAGCAATGATCTTGAAATCGGAATCGGAACGTTTGAATACAATTGTTAAGGAGGAGGAAGAGAAACGAACTAAAGCTATTAGTCTCCTCAAATCCGTCAGGCAAAAGCTCGTCAAAGCAGAAAAAGATAAAGAGGATGCACTCAAAGACCTCGCCATACTCAAAGAAAAGGACAAGGGAAATGTAGAAAAAGAACAAACAGAGCGGAAAAAGTTCGAACGCGAAATTGAGGTTGCCAAGACCGAGAAGGATGAGGCTTTGGCTGGCCTGCGTATACAGTATGAAAAAGAGATGGCTAGTCTCAGGGAACGACATGACAAAGAATTGGCAACTGCGCGAGCTCAGTTCGAGCTCGATGCTATCACAACCAAGGTGCTCCGTCTTTTACAAATTTGATCTGGCTATTTAACAGGTCACAGTCCGACCAAATCAAAGAGATAGCTTCCAAAAACTCACACATAGCCACCCTGGAAGCCTCATTGAACAAGGTGACAAATGACAAGAACACGATCTTCGAGCAATTGCAGCTTCGACAGGCCGAGGCCGAATCTGCACAATCTCATCTGGAAAGCATTCAGCATCAAAACACTGAGCTACAGTATCAGCTCCGTGAAACTACTGATCGAGTCAATCTCTTCAAAGAAGACTTAGATGAAATCCAGCGTGACCAAGAACTCCGCGTTCGCGAACCCAGCTCCTCGACCGAGAACATCGCACATCTCCTGGCTTCTATGGAATCCAAGTATGAAACCAAGGTTGCCGAGCTTAAGTGGATTAACGCCACACTGGAGAGGGAAAGAAACGAAAGTGAAGCTGAATGGAGCCGTAAACTCAAAGAGCGGGGCACGGAGATGGAAGAACTGAAGCGGTTGTTAGGTAACTCCGCTAAAAATCAGGAGAAGGAAGAAGAGGCAGTAGCTGAGCTCAATGCGGAGCTTCAGCGCAAAGATGAAGAATTGATAGGCTTGGAAAATCAGCTGGCTGATCTGTCAAAAACTTGCAGTCACTTTGAAAACTCTCATGTGCGTATTAGATTATTCATGGAGTCTTTAAGCTGAACTTTTTTTTACCCAAGACATCTGCACAAACTGCAGCTAATGACCTTCAAGCCAAAAATATTCTGCTGGAGAGACAGATCGAGGTGGACAAGGTTAAAGATACACAGTTGCGACAGACCATCAAGGTATTACACCATACTCTTCCGGTTCATCATCACATCTAATCAAATTTCTAGTCTCTTCGCGAGGAGTTAAAGAAAGTTCAATCATCGGCTGCTCTACTTGAAAGGCAGAGAAATCCAGGTGTCAGCTATTGGTCGACCCGCACGAGTGAGAGCAGTCCATCCAATACTGTCACTCCTACATACAGTCCTCGCACTAGTCCATCGGCCCCTGCATCAACTGATTCCCATAATGAGGAAATAAATCTCGAATACCTACGTAATGTTATTTTGCAATTCCTGGAACACAAGGAAATGAGAGTAAGAGGAATATCAGTTTCATATCCTTCTAACTCATTTCCCCTTTCAGCCAAATCTTATACGCGTACTATCCATCATCTTGCATTTAACGCCTCAGGAGACACGTCGCCTTATAGCTAAAGTTTGATTTATGTCCTGTGCATATCGATATACCATACTAGATTCATAATTCAAGTGATACATAGAACGATATCAGTTGTCCTGGTAAGGTGGCAATTCATCGTCTTTGTCCGACTTTTCACTCCTTTGGGGAAGACTGGTCGAACCTGCTTGTGATGCTTCATCCTGGGAAACCGGTTGTTGGGAGTACGTAGCAGCCAGGCGGCGCTTTTCTTCTTCAGCGGGCTGGTAGCTGGCAGCGGAGCTTGCTAATCCAGTGGAATCAGATTGAACCAATTCGTGCGATGAACCGCCAGCTGGACCAATATTCGCGGCTTCAGCAGTGACTGGGGCACCGGTTTCAGTCACTGTGGGAATCTGAGGGGCAGTGGGCAAAATGTCGGGCACGGTAGCCGGGGGAGAAGGGATTGGTGCAGGACTCGAGTCAAGGGTGGCTGGATCGATTGGAGATGAAGAACTTCCAAGCGTAGATGAAAATTGAGTCGAAGTATGGGGAGCCTGTGGAGGAGTGGATTGACTGTTTATGATGGCAAGTTCACTAGCGTGGCTGTCACCGAAACTTTGAGTGTCCGACCCCGACAGCTCGGATGGCGCCAATTGGGATGAAAAATTGGTGTTTCCGATTTGGTGATTATCGAGGGCATGTAGGAGAGATGCTCTGGCAGCGCCTGTTGCCTGTGTTCCAGTATAAGGGTGTTCTGGAGTGGGTGGGATGGAAGGGAGCGCTGCGATGACAGGAGTAGTTGCCTGAGAGAGCAGCGCAAGCTTTTCACTGTACTAAATTGCGAATCCCTCAGGATCAACCACAATGCATGTATTGGACACCTACTTCTCTGATTGCTTCCCATTTAAGTTTCTCACTTTCCCTCACAGCCTTGCGCTTCAATATCTCTATCTCACGTTCCTGGCCAGCATCATCCAATTCAGCTTTGCGGAGTTGATCTTTCAATTCCACTATCTTCTTATCGCCGCCCTTTTGCTGATCATGTTCAAGCCTGGCTATCTGATTCTCTAAGCCGACTCGGATGTTGCGACGGGGAGTAATTGCCGTTTCGGCATCACGCAAAATCTTGAAAGGCGCGCGCGCAGCATTGAGCTTAGTAGCCAGTGTACTAGCCAGTGTACCATGAACGAAATTGAAATATGCAAGACGGTCAGTTACTGAACGAATCAATCATTCGATTAATCGATAAAGCGCTTGGGGACACACCATCTTTGAGATCGTCCGCCTCAGCCTGACCCCATGTATACAACTCCTTGCTTTGCGCCTTCGAATCACGCGCAACGCTATCGAAGTTAAGTGCAACTCCCTTTTCGGATGTGATTATCTTCTGAGCGGGAGTTGTGGAACTGCATCACAATCGATCATGCACCAGAGTCAAATATTCAGGGGATAACATACGAATACTGTTGACCGAGAACACGCAAGTGATATGAAAGGGTCTCAAGTGTATGAGACTTGCTTCCTGTCGATGAAGCTGCTCCCTGAGCACTCGAGTCAGTAGTGTTTGGATGGTTGGAAGCTGCTCGGCGAGAATTAATCGTGGACTGTGCCTTCTCGGAAAAGGTTGAGAGCATTTGTGAGAGAGACATGGCTCAAGATCTACTCAAGCAGAATTGTTGTTTTTATATGGCGATAAGGAATGTCGTGATGAGGTGATTGATTATACATAGCTTACACCAAACACCAAACACTAAATCTGGAGGCAGTGCAAGGACAAATTATATGATTATTTTCTTTGAGTGTTTCGCCTTCTTCTCTGAATCCTTGTGTGATATAAACTCAACCTCTGTCGCAAGCGGTCCAGCCAGCCGTGCTGCATCGGGATAACCGAGAACCTGGGTTTTGAAGTGCATCCCAATGGTCGTAATTCTCTTACGCAATTTGTCATCTTCCGCAGGAGCAGATCGTGTCCATATCGAAAGGCGATAGAACTGTGGTCGGATGGACACGATAACCCCTGTGATCATTGACTGCGACAGATTTTCTTCATCATCGGACATAGAGTCGAATGTTTCACCAATTGCAGCAAGCATCTACATCTAGCAATGAATCCGACTGATCAACACCCAGAAACGAATCACTGACCGTGTATAGCCACATCTTATCCACGTTACCCTTGTTTTTTTCTCTTGGCAACTGGATACTCCATTTTCCACCTGATTTGTTTGCTTCATCTTCCCAAGCAGGAATGATCCCTTCCTATATCAAATCATGAACATGGGTGAAACAGGGTATCCAAGCGACTCACCTTGAAGAGATAATAATTTGCTTTCTGGGGCAGCTGTGATGGAGGAACAATGTTGTTATATAGCCTGGTGAGATGTCTGAGTGAGATAAACTCCTATTTATCGCGAAAACTCACCCCCAGAATTCTTCAACGCTATCAAAACTGATGACTTGCTTGATGTCTTCCATCCAACCGCCAGCTGCAGCCACATTGGTTGTCTGAAAGGCTGGTGTTGAAGGCATGGCAGAAACAGGTGTTTGGGGCAAATTGCGACCCTTTGTTGCAGGTGAATCAAACCAAAGAGTCCAAGGAGAGTATAAAGGATGCTGAGAAGCAGTTGTAAATGTCACCACAAAAGCTCAGGGGAAATTACCTTGACATTAAAGTTGTGGGGATCACTGAATACGGTGCGGATTCCTTCGGCCTGCTCCTCCATATCCACCTCCTGAATCTCTCCCGGTTCTAAATCAACCACTTGATCGTTATTTTGAGCTTGCTCAGCAAAAGCTGCATTGAGCGCTGCGCGCGAGGCCTGTTGGGCAGGGGCAGGAAGAGTTGAGGCCATTGTGGGGGAGGGTGTATTTCAAAGAGGAACAGAGACCAAAAAAGCAAAGAAAGAGAAAACGCAAGTACAAAGAAGCACCAAGGAGTCCTGTGAAAGAAGTGATGAGGTGTTGAGGTCGCTCAGCGGTACAACGGAGTTGAAGTCAGAGTTGTTAATAGGAATGTAATCAGCGATTTTTCTGTCTGCATCACGTGAAGAAAGGTGCAGAAGGAAAATTCAAGCTCCGACACAGCTCCGCACTATCTGATAAGATAGCAAATGACGGAGTCACTCCGCACTCCCATCTCTCCATGGATCCTTTCCATGCAAAGCTCGTTGCAGCGGCGACGGGCTCCACCCTCACTGCTCTTACAAGTATGTTTTTCTGAGTATTGGCTCCATCCATGTTCACTGTTTTTCCAGTGACTCCGTTTGATGTCGTTAAAACTCGCCTTCAGACTCAATCCACTCATCCTCAATTGCTTTTCCCGCGTCCTCCATCAAATACTTGCTGTCAAGCAAAAAACGCACAACTCTGTATGCGCTCTATGTCGCCGTTGGCACGGAGCATGTCCTCCCTCGCAAGACCTCTGTCTGGAGAAATGGTATGTATCTGGCAAAACGGCGTCTTCAGGACAGAACGAGTCATTGGCTTTTACGATGCCGTTCGTCATGTCTGGCGAGCAGAGGGCATGCGTGGATTGTGGAAAGGGGCAGGAACTACTTTGTGAGCATAACACTTCGTATGTTTCCATCGCGCTCATAGTTTCTAGGGTCATTGGTGTCCCCTCTTCCACTGCTTACATTCTTACATATGATCATCTTCTAAATGTCTCCCTCCCCGTAATTCTTCCTACAGGACCACTGCTTCCTCTTGCTGCAGGCATACTCGCTCGCTCGGCCATCACATCGACAATGTCTCCACTGGAATTGATTCGTACCAACCTTCAGTCCACTCCACTTTCTCCAAATCAACCTCATACTCTCCGTTCTGTCCTCTTATCGATACAAAATGTTGTTCACCGTAATGGTGTTTTCTCCCTCTGGCGGGGGCTTGGCCCATCCCTTTGGCGTGATGTACCCTTCTCTGGAGTATACTGGGCTAGCTACGAGGCTTGGAAAGGCTTTTACGCTCGCAGAGGACGTGAAGGAGCTTTCGTAGCATTCTTGAGCGGCGCGTCGAGCGGAATTTTAGCTGCTCTCGTGACTTCACCATTCGATGTGCTAAAAACACGCCGTCAAACCCTGCTTATGTCGGAAAGCACTCTTCCACAAACCCGGAGCATTCCTCTCTTACTACGCATAATTCGCATGGAAGGGCTTAGCGCTTTGTATGCCGGTAATTTCCCGCGGATAGCCAAGATAGCGCCTGCATGCGGCATCATGATTTCCTGCTACGAGGTACGTCGATTGTTATTCAGCATTGACGGCTCCCTTCTGACAGCTGTAAAGGGCATTGGAAGGAAGTTGGCTAGACCTTCTTGGTGACATGAGTTTGTGCATAGAATATGATATAGTTTTAGTTATATTCATGGAATAATGTTCCAATTTGATATGCATTGTGAACGAGTCAGGCAATATTATATGTATATGCAACCAAACGGTCTATTGAATATACCACTATCCCAACCGGTTCAGTTCTCTGTTAGTCCTATGTAGCTTGCCAGAAACCAAATCAACATCATTCGATAATCCATCCAATAGCTCGTTCTGCTCATGTAGCTCATTATTAATAGCTTCTCCGAGCTGTCTTTGCCTTTGAAGAATTGTTGAGAGTGCAGAAAGTTGCTGGTCCTGCTGCTGGATCTGAGTTTGCTGAAGCCCCATGAGCCCAACATTATCCAATGGCCTAGTAACGTCCGTCTCCTGGGGCTCAGATGCCCCGAAAACCCGCCTCACAGGCTTACTGAGATCCTTAAACCCCAACAAAGCTTCTCTGTCAGATTCTGGCGCAGGATTCAACGCAGCAGTCCCACCGGCAGTCGTCGCTCGAGCAGCGGCAGACGTATGACGAGCGACCGTAACAACTTTTCCGAGTTTCTCGCAGTCATCCTGTAGTCGTGAGACCATATCCGTCCGACGTTGTAGTTCGCCCTGGTTCACCCCTGCCAACGCCAGCATCTCTAACCCCTTTCCTAATGTTTCAATACGCGATAATAACCCAGCAAGCTTTGTCTTGGCATTGACATTGGATTTGTGAGAGGCAGCCACGTCACCACGATCTGAGAGAGCATCACGTTTGTTGATGTCCGCCCAAATGTCTCGCAGACGAGCCTGAATATCTAGGTGTTCGTCGAGCCAAGAAGAAAGCGTAAACTCCATCGGTGAAATATTCTGCGCAGTGGATCCCTGTCGGCCCACAGGTATACCGAGGAAGTCTCGGAATGCAAAGTGATCCCGCCATTTATCGTCTTTGGCACTGATGATGGCGCGGAGGTACTGTTCAAGCCCCTCTTTCCTCTCCTCGAGGACTTTGGCATTGTTGTGAGAACGTAACAGGGAGAATTTGTGTTTAGGAGGGAGAGACTGTGGTGGTGGACCGATAGACTTGGTTAGTGTAATGTTCAAGTCGTCGAACTCGGAATACCGTCTCCACATCTGCCATGATCGGACATGTGCTTGGATTTCGATTCGGTACACTATGTGGACTTTAGGGGCAGTACGCTCTTCGCAGCCGCGAATGAAGACAGCTTGAATGGCAGTCATGGTGAAAGCAAGACTGGCATGAACAGCTCTGAGCGCTATCCTCAATGTCGTGCGCTGAGAATGCTTCAAATGTGCCTACCCACATCAGTGATCATCTAAATCCGGTCTTAATATTGATATTGTCACCAGACTGGTATACATGAACCAAAACCAATCTTCAGCAGCGAGAAATTGTGAAATGGCTTCGAGGACAATATCCACGTTTCCAAGCTCATCCAACTCCATGACAAATTTTCCTTCACTCTTGGTAGGAATCCCATTGTTTTTGCTTGGACCGGGGGATATCTTTGAGAACGATACACTCCCCTGACAACAATCTCCGAAAACCAGGGGCAGGAGCTGAGTCGATACATAAACTTAGCTTACTCATGAGCTGGAAATGATGTCACAGTCGCATAACATCCTCGTGAATCGCACGCATAGACCATTTAAACTCGCAAGTGCACTGTTATCATTCATCAGGGGATCACCAAATGATGTACACTACCAGGCGTTACCAGACATTACGTCAACCCAAGCCTCCGGTAGCAACACTTCAAATTCTCGGACAAAGAAAGATACCATTCCTGAGGTTCAAGAGACAGTTAGGATGAGAATGTGGATTAGGAGTCCGCTATCATTCCTACCTGTGAATCATGTGGAGAGATTCGACATCGGAACATCGACTTTGATTCTAGTACAAGGGGTGGAGGTATTTCCAAAACATTATCATTCGTCTTTCAGACCATTTGATGCAAATCCCGTTGTGGCCTCGACTGCACCAGATATCTTGTTCGATATAACGATCCTGCATTGTTGCCTCGACATTTGTTCTGCGATGATCAAGGACATGGAGTATTCAAATGACGATTGTAATCCAAGGCAAATATAACATAACCGCGTAAAGAATACGGAGAGGATGTTCGTTGGAATGACTGTTTCCACCCTCACAATAAATAGATGATATTTGCCAGTTCGGACGAGCTAAAAGCGTGATCAAAAGATTTTCCAGTGCTACTCGCAGCGAGTAGGTTGTACTAATATCCTGTCCCGAGGTTCACAGCTTGACGGAACATGTGTACAAAGGCTTTCAACTTAGAATAGTTTATGTACTCAGACATATCCAAACACACACACACCATTCTGATGACAAGTCTAAGAGACGAAGTAGAAGAAGAGGAGGAAGGATGATTTAAATGAGATTTGTGGATCTTGAACATTGGCAAAAAAACAACTTGTCAGACTTTTTAGGATTCAGAGCTGTGAAATTTCTTTCCAGCTGAATTGT
>Ga0153999_1001173_pt1 | contig 10575 bp, 9 predicted proteins | sample TSNC083MetaG_FD_104675 | JGI IMG/M metagenome (GOLD analysis project Ga0153999, IMG submission 104675) | Attine ant fungus gardens microbial communities from North Carolina, USA - TSNC083 MetaG | ecosystem: Host-associated > Fungi > Mycelium > Unclassified | place: USA: North Carolina, Lumber... | reverse complement strand
TTTGAAATTTACAATGGCACGGAAGCCCTGCGTTTAGGAAAGAAGGAATTTGATATATTCCAGTGTTTATTAGAACATCCAAAGAGGGTTTTTACCAAGGAGCAACTATATGAAACGGTTTGGGATGAGATGTACTATCCAACCGACAATACACTAAACACACATCTAAGTAACCTGCGTAAGAAACTGGCTCAGCTGGATCAGGAAAACGAATACATAGAGACGATCTGGGGCTTAGGCGTGCGTTTGTCAGAGGATAAAAAATGTTAATTTATAGTGTTATTGTTACGTTTATTGCCGCAATATTTGTCTGTCTATATATCAATGCGCAGAGAGCCATCTCCAGTGCCCGCAGGGATTTTCAAGAAAAAAAGCAATCTCAAAGCAATGTGCGCATTATGACTAAGACTAAGAACAAAGAGTTACATCAGTTGATTCATGAGATGAATGAGCTGTTTGATGAGCTGCAGAAAACAAAAATCCGCAGTCAAAAGGACAAAGAGACGTTAGATCTGGCAATCTATAATATCAGCCATGATATCAGGACCCCATTAACAGTCGCCAGCGGATATACGCAAAAACTCCTAAAGACCCCCACAGAAGACTGGGAAACAATAGAAAAAATCCGACGAAATTTAAAGCTGGTTTCCAAACGCTTGGAGGTTCTGCTGGAATATGAGCATCTCTCGGGAGGAAATACCCAGCCAAACTTAAGGCGAGTAAACTTAAGCGAAACCCTCAAGCGAGAGCTGTTGAATTTCTATGATTCTTTTGTGGCAAAAGAAATCAAGGTAACAATGAATCTTTCAGACGACCTTTTTATTAGTAATGACCCGGAGCTGCTGCAGCGAATTTTGCAAAATATTTTAGGGAATGTCCTAAAACACGGAAAAAAAGAAATGTCAATTCATCTCTTCAAAGAAAACCAATCAGCCATCCTGAGCATCAAAAATATCAGTCAAAAAGAAATTAATCATCTGGACCGACTTGCGACACGCTTCTATTCAGAAAACATGTCGCAAACAGAAGAATCCTCAGGACTAGGGCTATATATTACAAAAGAACTTACCGAATTAACCAACGGTATTTTGATGCTGAATTACATCGATGGTCTATTTGAGGCGAAAACTATTTGGAACCTGGAAGAAAATTTTTCTACAATTCCTTCTTTCGAAATTGTTGATAGGATAACGTCAGGCCGAGAACAATCGTAATCGAAATAGAAACCGCAGCTTTCAACCAAAAATGATCCGGCAATGACGTCATCCATGCAGCGTCGATTAATTGCTGAAAGCAGAGATACGTTAACCAATCCTGACTTTTGATAAACACCGGCAGCAGCATTAGTACAAGTGGTACAATGACCACAGTTAATACACCGGCAACGTTGGAGAAGGTACATACGGTTGCGATTAGACCCAGAACAAAAATAGCTTGCAGCGAGAAAAATTGAAAACCCACTGCCTGACCAAAGGTCTGAAAGAATTCAACGTCCAGTTCCCCAACTCCATTTTTTATGGAAGCCGAAAGAAATGCAACTCCATAGTAAAAGACAAACTGTAATGCCGACATAATCAGAAAGACAATATATTTTGAAAGCAAGAAGCTTAACCGCGATACACCAGCTGTCAGCAAATTCTTGTAGGTCTTACGTGAGAGGTCAAACCCAAGGGTCATGATAAATAACGGCAGGCAGAAATACAGAAGTGAGCTTGCCATGGTTGATATGGTGGTAACCGTACCGGTTCCGGTCCATACGGATATCAACTGGCTTTGCGAATCAACAACTCCACTACCACTGGCGATCGATCCAACGGTCTCTGTTAAAATTATAAACATAATAAGGACTATTAATATTCCTTGAGTGATAAAGAATCCTTTCGAATGAAATAACCTATAAAAATCAGCACGAATTGTTTTAAGCATGCTGTACCTCCTCCTGGTTTAGTGAAATAAGATCGGTAAAGTATTTTTCTAAGTTCTGTTTTGAATAATAAATCCCATGAACTACAATCTGTTTCTCTACTAAGGTTTTAATAATTGGATTTATATCATTGGCTTCTCCAAAAATATGTAGTTTATCTTCTTCAACTACCTTCATTCTGTAGCCATAACGTTCATTAAGTATCTGGCTGGCCTGTTCTATATCGGAAGATTGTAAAACAATGTATTCATTACTCTGGTGGTCAAAGTCTTCCTTAGACAGCTCTTGTATCAGCTCCCCATCGTGAATAATGCCAAAGCGCGTAGCAACATGGTATAGTTCCGTTAATATATGACTGGAAATGATAATGGTCATCCCATATTCTTCATTTAGCCGCCTAATCAGGCGTCGAAATTCCACAATCGCAATTGGGTCAAGTCCATTGATCGGCTCATCTAATATCAGAAAATCCGGCTTCGATAATATCGCAATAGCAATTCCCAGCTTTTGTTTCATTCCCAATGAAAAATTCTTGAATTTCTTTTTTCCGGTATCTGCAAGGTCCACTAGTTCGAGTGTTTCCTTTACTACTTTTTTCGCATTTACGATGCCGCGCAGCTTGCAGTAATAATTAAGATTTTGCTCGGCAGTTAATTGATCGTAAGCGACTGGCATTTCAATAACATTACCGGTTCGTTTCAGACCATTTGTCCATTCCCCTGAAGTTTGTGAACTGAATAGCGAAACAGTTCCGTTAGACGGGATGGTTAATCGGGTAATGGTTTTCAGTAACGTCGTTTTCCCGGCGCCGTTTCGACCAATTAATCCGTATACCTCTCCCTTCTTTATGGTTAGCGAAACATCTCTTAATGCATATTGCGTATTGAACTTTTTCGTCACTTGTCTCATCCTTAAAATTTCTGACATAATTATTTACTCCTCTATGATATTTGGTAAAACCTTCATGAAAACAATCATAACATCTAAACTTCGGATAATTCTCTAGTGTTTCTAAAATGTTTCTAAAATTTTCATTGACTCAAATGGTAAATATTGGTATACTGAATAACGTGTTTTAAAACGACCGTTTTAGTAAGGGGAATGATATGCCACCAAAAGCAAAATTCAAAGAAGAAGAAATCATAACTGCTGCCCTTTATATAGTCCGGCATAATGGAATAGATGCTCTCACCGCAAGAGCGTTGGCAGAAAAGCTTGGAAGCTCTGCAAGGCCGATATTTACTGTATTTCAAAGTATGGATGAGGTAAAGCATGAGACCATGCAAGCCGCAAAAGAAGTTTACAATGTCTATGTAAAAAAAGGACTAACCCAGTCCCCGGCATTTAAAGGTGTAGGAATTGAATACATTCAGTTCTCAGTGAATGAACCAAAACTATTTCAGCTTCTGTTTATGTCGGAAAATACAGCACCCCCTAAGTTGTCCGAGGTTCTGTCTATAATCGATGATAATCATGCCCAAATAGTAGCGTCTATACAAAGCGAATATAATTTGAGTATTGAAAATGCCTGGGAAATGTATCGTCACCTATGGATATACACGCATGGAATTGCCTCCTTATGCGCTACAAAGGTTTGCCAATTTACCGAAAGCGAAATAGATGAAATGATATCTATCGTATTTAAAAGTATCTTAAAGGAAATGAAAGCAGGTGCAGATCATGATTCGTGTTGACAATATAACCAAATCATATGGAAAGAAAACAAATAAATTTATGGTTCTAAAGGGTGTCTCTTTAAAAATTAATGATGATGAATTTGCAGTGATCCTGGGTCCCTCAGGTTCCGGAAAATCAACACTGCTAAATGTTATATCCGGTCTGGAACATCCGGACAGCGGTACTATTAACTATGAAACAAAGGAAATTACAGCATTGTCAGATAAGGATTTGACCTTATTCCGGAAAGAATACATTGGTTTTATTTTTCAGCAATATTATCTGCTGCCAAATTTAAATGTAGATAAGAATGTGAAGATGGGAGCTGATTTAGCCAATAATCGTGATTATCGGGATGTTATCAAAGCGGTTGGACTTGAGGATAATCTAAGAAAATTTCCCAGTGAGCTAAGCGGCGGGGAACAGCAGCGAGTCTCCGTAGCCAGGGCTTTGGCAAAAAATCCGAAGGTACTGTTTCTGGATGAACCGACCGGGGCTTTGGATGAAGAAACCGGCCGCTCACTTTTAGATTACATATGCAAGCTCCAAAAAGAATATCATTTTGCAATTGTTATGGTCACTCACAATACCAATATTGCCGAAATGGCTAACACCGTCATTAAAATGAACAGCGGGAAAATATTAGAAACTTTTAAAAACAATAAGCAAAAAAGCGCTTATGAGATCGGATGGTAAGAATATGGTTATTAGCTTAAAAAATGCTGCAAAACTTATCGGTATCATCCTGATTTCAGGTTGTGCGGTTTTTGTTTGCACTCTATTTATAAATTATTCTATGGATCTCGTCAGTATAAAAGATCAGTTATCCTCGGAATATGCTATAGCGTTGTATGATGCCCAGGTTTTGCAGGGTAAATTTATCTGCATTATAAGTGGTGGCTGTTTATCAATCACCTCTGTTGTTATGTTATTCTTCTATATCAAGAATTACATTGACACACACCGGAAAGAATTAGGCATCCTAAAGGCATTAGGATATTCCAACCTGAAGATTGCAAGTGGATTCTGGGTGTTTGGTTTAAGTATATTTATTGGTGCGGCATTAGGATTTAGCTTATGCTTTCTTGTGATGCCAATTGTTTATGAGGCGCTCAATAACGTCGATATGCCTGAAGTTACTATCCATTTTCATTTTATTCTGGTTCTTTATTTAGTTATTCTTCCTACGGTACTGTTTGCATTTATATCCGTTTATTTCAGTTTTCGGAAACTAAAATGCCCCCCTCTTGACCTGCTTAGAGAGAAAAACCAAACCGTACCTAAAATCAGAAAACAACGTCTAGGTAAGGAGCTGTCTTTTCTGCAGGAGTTAAAGAAAAGCACCCTCAGGAGTCGTACCTCTCTCATTTTTTTCATTTGCTTTGCTTCATTTTGTTATTCCGCGATGTTACAGATGTCGTTCAGCATGGATGAATTAGCCAGCAGAGTTATGGCAGTTATTACCGGTTCAATTGGTATTATCCTTGCTACCACAACCTTATTTTTAGGCATTACAACTGTCGTAAACGCTAATACCAAGAATATTTCCATGATGAGGGTATTCGGGTATTCTCTCAATGAATGCAGCAAAGCGATTCTAAACGGCTATCGCTCTATTGCTTATATTGGCTTTGCCATTGGAACCGCTTATCAGTATTTACTATTTAAAATAATGCTTGATATTGTTTTTAAAGATGTTGATAATATTCCTGAATATAGCTTTGATTTCCCCGTGTTTTTGGGTGTGCTGATTTCATTTGTTATTATTTATGAAATTATTATGTATGGTTATTCTATACGGATAAGCAGGATTTCCGTCAAGGAGATTATGCTTGACTGATACGATAATAATTACAAAAATAGCAGGTTCAACTGGTAATAACGTCCATGCTCTTCCATAAGTGATTGATGGCTGCCGCGCTCTATTATTTCTCCATGTTCTAATACAAGAATGACGTCTGCATCCCGAATAGTTGAAAGCCTATGAGCGATTACGAATACCGTCCGCCCTTTCATCAGGGCATCCATCCCTTTGCTAACAAAGGCTTCTGTTCGGGTATCAACGGTACTGGTTGCTTCATCCAATATTAAAACCGGGGGATTGGCAATGGCTGTTCGGGCTATTGATATAAGCTGCCTTTGACCACTGGACAGACCTTCTCCATCCTTTTCCAGAAAAGTATGATAACCTTTGGGAAGCGCTGAGATAAAATAGTCTGCTCGTGCAAATTTAGCGGCTGTAATTACTTCCTCGTCAGTGGCATCTAAACGACCGTATCGGATGTTTTCCATAATCGTTCCTGTAAACAGGTGTGTATCTTGTAGTACGATACCCAGGGATTTTCGTAAATCAGATTCTTTTATATCTCTAATATCAATTCCATCATAGGTTATTCTTCCGCTCTCGATATTATAGAACCGATTTATTAGATTCGTAACGGTCGTTTTCCCTGAACCTGTACTGCCAACTAATGCAATCTTTTGACCGGGTTTTGCATACAGAGATATGTTTTTCAAAACGGGTTTATTCTGCTCGTAAGCAAAACTTACATTTTCAAAACAAATATTACCTTTTAACGGTATTCTTTCGGGATTTATCTTCTGCGTCGGATGCATCCAAACCAAAGAATCCTCCAGATGTGCTATTGTCGTTTTGCCGGTATCTTTTTCCTCGGGTAATTCCATCAACGAAAAAATCCGTCGTGCACCCGCAAGTCCCTGCAAAACGTTACCTGTTTGCATCGAGATTTGTTTGAATGGATCATTATAATTTGTTGTCAGTATCAGATACGCACTAAGTGCGCCAATATCTAAATTACCATCTATCGCAAGGAGGGTTCCGATTACTGCTGTTATTGCAAAATTAATCGAATTAATTTGATTTACCACCGGCATAATTGCACCGGAAAGCGCCTGTGCTTTGGTGGAAGATACCCGATATAATTTATTTAACTGCCGGAAGTCCTTCTTTGCTGAATTTCCATAATTAAATGCTTGAACCGTCTCATGTCCGCTAATCATTTCCTCCCCATAACCGCCTAAAACACCAATGTCCTGTTGCTGAGCCATAAAATATTTCTGTGAATTATCACTAACTATCTTTAATGAAATAAGCATGATTACTGTCATCATAATTGTTACAATTAACAATTGAGGGCTAAGAAAATACATGAGAAGTATCGTTCCTATTATACGCACAATATTGTTTAATACCATTACAATACTTTGGTCTAAGCATGTCTGCAGTGCCTCAATATCATTTGTATAATAACTCATAATATCGCCATGTGAGTGACTGTCAAAGAAAGAAATAGGCAGTTTTTGTATCTTATTAAACAGGTCTTTTCGGATACTTTCCAGTGCGCTATAGGCAATGCGTAGGATGACTTGCATTTGTGTCCATGATGCCACAGCCCCAATTAAAACAATGGACAGCAAATACATAATAGCCTTCAGCAGCCCCTCCCAGTCTTGGGGGACAATATAATCGTTTATAATTGGTTTGATTTGATAGTTGACCAATAAGGTGGCACCTGTTCCCACAAAAACAAGCAGGAAGCAGACAAGAATACCGGCTTTTCTATTCGATAAATAATTCCATAACTTTTTCGTTTCCATTTTAGGCCACCTCCTTGATTTGAGATTGATATATTTCTTGATAGACCTTATTGTTTCTAAGTAATTCTTCATGTGTTCCCAAACCGGATATCTCACCCTTATCCAAAACCAAAATGGCATCAGCATTTATCACTGAACTAATTTTTTGTGCAACTAACAAGACCGTGGTGTCTTTATAGTCTGTCCTTAAGCAGTTAAGTAATTTGGCTTCTGTTGTTGTATCCAATGCACTGGTACTGTCATCTAATAAAAGAATGTTCGCTTTCTTTGCCAGAGCCCGCGCTATACAAAGCCTCTGCCGCTGACCACCCGATACATTTGTCCCCCCTTGTTCTATCCATGTATCATACCCCTTTTCAAAGCCCATGATAAATTCATGCGCTTGCGCCACAGCACACACTGAAACGATTTCATCATCGCTGGCAGTAGGATTTCCCCATCTGATATTCTCCCGGATTGTACCTGAAAAAAGAACATTATTTTGCGGAACATAGGCAACCGCTTCCCGCAAGGTTTCTAAGGAATAATCCTTTACATCGTAACCACCAACACTGACTGTACCGCTGCTGGTATCATATTGGCGGGAAATCAGGCTAAGCAGCGAGCTTTTCCCTTCACCTGTAGAGCCTATAATCGCCCAAAATTGACCGGATGGAACCGCAAAATCAATCTTATCTAATGCCTTTTTGGGGTCTTTTTTTGTATATTGAAAAGATACATTTCTAAACTGGATCTCACCGGATCTTATCATCAAATCGGTATTTTTTGTCGAATTTTGTATGACGGGGGAGGTTTCAAGCACTTCAAAAACTCGTCTTGCGGCAGCAACCGCTTTACCTAACTGACCGGCACATACCGCCACCATACCAATCGCGGCACATACCTGCATTGCATAAGATAAGAAGGTATTTAACTCGCCAAATCCCATCGTTCCAACACCGGTTTGCTTACCCCCAAACCATAACACGGCAGCAATTGTACCGTTCATTACGACTGCCGAAAGCGGTACGATAGACATGATTATGCCATTTGATTTTAATAAAATTTTTGTCAGCCTTAAGTTTGGTTTATTGAATTTTTCTTTTTCATATTCTCTACGAACAAAGGCTTTTACAACACGTTGGGCTCTGGTGTTATCCTGAGTTTTTTTGTTTAAATCATCCATTTGTTTTTGCATAACAGAAAACCACGGCATTACAAGACGCATAGCAATCATCAAAAATGTCAGAAAAATAATAATGGTGCCAACGATAATGAGTGTTAATCTTGCGTTTATTCTTACTGCAAGAATTAAGGCTATCACGATCCGCCATCCACCTACAAATATCATCCGCATGAATTGAATGGCTCCTGTTTGAACAGCGTTAACATCACTATTCAATCGGGTTATCAATGTTGAATTTGTAAACTGGTCGGTATTGGCCGATGAAAAGTCCATCACCTTATTAAATAAAGCTTCCCGCAGGTTTGAACCAAGACCCTGTGATGCTATTGCTGAAACATAATTTTCATAGACTCCTATAATCATAGCCATTACGGCACAAAGTATCATAATTCCTCCGGTTTGATAGATATAGGGCTTATCCTGATTATTTAGGCCAATATCAAATATCCTCGACATTAAAGTCGGTATCATAAGGAAAAAGATTGATTCCATAAATGTTGCAGTAAAACACAAAATAACTCGTTTTTTATACATTCCAAAATAATTCCATAATCTTTTCATAGTTTTTAAAATCCTTTCATTTCTTAACCTTGTCATTTATTCAATCGTATAATTCTTGGAAAACACATGAATGAATTTATATCAATGACGATAATTCATTCTCTGTCCCTTTTTTTACCCTAATGAAAAATATAGTCGTTCATTAGGGCATTTTATATTTTACTATTCTTTAACATCCAGCAGCTTATATATATACGTTCGAACTTGCTTTAATCGTTCTTCCAGAGTTCTGCCATTATCTGTGCTATTAAGTGATGGCAGCCATAAAGGGACTTGCCCATATAAAATATAGTTTGTCATAAACTCAGGGTCTTCTACTGTAATCTCACCTGTTTTATTAAGTTCAAAAAGTTCCTTGCTAATATAGGGTGATATATAGTTAAACATTTCTATACCAAGCTGTAAATGAAATGTTTCGTTTCCAGAAGTGTGAAAAAAGTCATGATGTCTGCTATTATCCTCTTTATGGAGCATTATCTGCCCGAACATTTCCAAACGCTCTTTGAAATTCTTAGTTCGGTCTTGAATTACAGCAATAAAATCTGCGCATGACTCTTTTGCATATTCTTTAATAGCTATATCAAATATCTCTTTCTTCGATGAAAAGTACCTATAGCACAAACCCGGGACAACATTCATTGCTTTTGCTATATCAGCTATTGATGTTGCATCATAACCCTTTTCATGGAATAGCTTCATCGCTGTATCTAGTATTTCTTGTTTGCGAACCTCTGGGGCTTTCAATACTCTTGTCACTATTCAACCTCCTTCTTTATGTAGAATAACACGAGAATGAACAAACGTCAATGACTGTTTTTCATTCTTGTAACTAATGCTTGATTTATTCAACAATCAAATCCTTAATCTCAACTCTTTTAATTTTGCGGGCCGCCAGATAACCAAACACAAAAAATAGAACTGCTACATAAATCACCGGTGCAATCATTGATATAAAGGTAAACTCCGCTTCAAATTCCGTGATACCGGTAAGTGAGAGTAAAACTTCCATACAGGGATTGGTTAGAAAAACACTTAATATGATACCAAGGATTCCACCTGCAAGTGCCATCACGGTGAATCTTGCGGCAAACTGCAGCCGAAGTTGTGCCGTTGTAAATCCTATGGCTTTATAAATACCTATATCATGCTTTTCTTTTGCAAAAATTTTGTCACACATCAATATTATAACAATAAGTACGAATATAATAGCAATAACATACATCAACAGCGAGAATGCATTAACTGCAGCTACGACAGCATCAACAGTATCGAATGCGTTGGCACCCGCCTCAAGCTTCCCAGAGAATTCCTCGTTTAGTTTTTCAACAATGTTATCTTTCTGCGAGCTGTCTTCAAGACAATATTCAACGTTCCCATCCATAGGCTTTCCTGTTAGATATTTATATCCCTCAAAGCTCATGGCAAAATTAGTACCGGTATCCATAGCACATTGATAAATTCCGCTAATGATAAAATCTTTTGTATATTCTCCATTTGAAACAGAAATATAGTCACCTATCCCTAAATCCAAATCATCTGCAATAAATTGAGTGATTAAAACCTCATTTTCATATCGACAGGTTCGCCCGCTTATTATACTATACAATTCGGCATCTGACAGATACACGCA
>Ga0153999_1001172_pt1 | contig 10576 bp, 17 predicted proteins | sample TSNC083MetaG_FD_104675 | JGI IMG/M metagenome (GOLD analysis project Ga0153999, IMG submission 104675) | Attine ant fungus gardens microbial communities from North Carolina, USA - TSNC083 MetaG | ecosystem: Host-associated > Fungi > Mycelium > Unclassified | place: USA: North Carolina, Lumber... | reverse complement strand
GCACATTTTGCTGAACGGGCATTATACCTTCCAGAGCAGCAATGAGATTATTGACCTGGATGCGCTGGTCGCAGGGCTGAAACTGGGATAACGGAAAAATCTGGGGTTCCGGCGTAGAACCCCATGCAGCAGTATTTCAGGATCCTGTCCCAGTAAAAACTCAACTAACAACGGATTGTTTTTAACCATTTTCGGAGCCTCCTGTGTCAGTTGCTTAAGGTATTGTTCTTTAATACTTCTGATTTCAGCGTCATCCATACCTTTCTCCTTTTAGTACACGAGGGGAGTCATGCAGAAAACCAGCTTACTGAATAAATCTATTGATCTTCTTTAATAAAATTCATTTTTCTTGCTTTGAATCATGTGGTTAGTAACAGCCACTGGCTAATAATTCTCCAGAAAGCTGTAAAATCTCGTCCTTTAGAAGCGTAGAGGATGACAAGCTAAAGGAGTGTTAAAATTATGTCTTATGAAGCAATTGACCCGGCATCGGGTCACATGCAGCCCATCAGGTGGTTTCTGGAGCGCGGTCTTACTGAGGGGAGATGTGATATCTGCGAAAAAAAGATGACCATTCGTGGTGATAAAACCCCGGACGGCAAGCCGCATTTCTGGCACGGTCCTTCGCCGTCCAACTGTCCTGCCTCTTCTAATAATAAATTACGCTATGCCAGCCTGGCCGCTTCAGCAACGGATCACGCGGCCGGCCTGCTCCTGGAAGCACAGGTAAAGGAGCATCTTCATACCTTTTACTTGGCATGTCAGGCTATTATCGATGCACCAATAAGGAAAACGGATTTTATCGATGCTGTCCGATGTGCCAATAAAATAAATGTCTTGTAATACAAGAACTTATCACTAACGTTTATTCCTTGCGTTTTACTCTGCTTTATAGATACTTATCAACAAACGAGATGGATTAACAATAAAAAAGTCACTATCGATACACATTTCATTCTTGACCCCAAAATAGGCAATCTGGATGATTTGTGGAACAGAACCGGTACTATCAAACAGCATATCTGGCAGCTGGATAAAGACGGGAATGTTCTAAAAAAAATGGATATAATACCGGAACTTAATGTCATCCCACCTTACTTCCGTAAATGGGTTAACGAAATATTCCCTGAGCACGACTAAATGTTTTGCTGCAGATGAGCCAGTAGCCTAACCGGAGCAAACAATGGCTTTTCAGTCACCCGCTGCGGGCTATGCAGAGCAGCGCATCCGTTTCAGTGAGCTGGTCAGGCTTCCACCGCATTCCTCCTACGTTCTGCGCAGTGAGGGCGACTATCCCGAAACCGGCATCGTCAGCGGCTCGCTGCTGGCCGTCGACCGGAGCCTTACGCCTGCACACGGGCATATCGTTATCGCTGAGCTCGATAACGAACTGGTCATCCGTCGTCTGCTGCTGACACCAGCGCCTGGCCTGCAGGAACTCGGTGGTGACGGTACGGTCACGCAGTTGACTCCAGGAGAGCCGCTACCGGTATGGGGTGTTGTGGCTTATGCGCTCACTGACCTGGCGGGGCGGGGCTTCAGTCAGGCGCCTGACTGAGAGTTAAGCGCTGACTTTTCTGCGATATGCCCCTTGAAACGTTTGGCCATCAGATGCGTAACCGCGTTAAGCAGGAAACGGGGCTGACTATCGGCATCGGGTTTGGCCCCACGAAGACCCTGGCTAAATTAGCCAACCATGCAGCGAAAAAGTGTTCAAAAACAAACGGCGTGGTTGACCTGTTCTGCCCGGAGCGGCAGCGCAGGCTCATGGCCCTGATCGACATCGGCGAGGTCTGGGGCGTAGGCGGCCGGATAGCGAAGCGGCTGCGGATGATGGGAATTAACTCCGTTCTGGAACTGGCCGGCTGCAATACCAGCCTGATACGGAAGAACTTTAACGTTGTGCTGGAACGCACCGTGCGGGAGCTGAACGGCGAACCCTGTATCGCGCTTGAAGAGGTGCCCCCGTAAAACAGCAGATTGTCTGCTCAAAATCATTCGGCCAGCGCATTACAGAACGGCAGGAGATGCAGCATGCCGTCATGATGTATGCCACCCGCGCGGCAGAAAAACTCCGGCAGCAGGGTTCCCGGTGCCGGCACGTCAGCGTCTTTATCGCCACCGGCCGTTACGGTGACGAACCTCAGTATGGCAATACAGCTTCGCTTGTAAGTGAATATCCGACCAGTGATACACGCGACATCGCCGGGCTGGCCCTGCGCGTGCTGGATGCCATCTGGCGCGACGGATTCCGCTATGCAAAGGCGGGCGTCATGCTCGGGGATTTTTATCAGTCCGGCGTCGCCCAGCTGGATATGTTCAGCGAACAGCCGCCGCGGGCTAATGCTGATGTACTGATGGCCACAATGGACCGGATTAAGAGCGCCGGTCGGGGAAAAATATGGTTTGCCGGACAGGGAACGCACCATCCTTGGCAGATGAAGCGCGAAATGCTGTCGCCCCGCTACACCACCTGCCTGGCTGAGCTCCCGGTTGCTAAATGACAGGAAAATGGCAGCCCTGCCGTTACGGGACAGGTTTATTCCGCTGCCAGGTCCCGCTAAAATAACGACTCTGCAATATCAGGAGGACAGTCCGCAGTGACGCTGACCCAAAAATCCGGTCATCTGGCATGGTGCGCCCTGACCGCACTGGCCCTGGCCCTGGCGCGGCAGGACGGAGCCGTCTGCTCTGACGCCCAGGAAAACCTCTTTCTCACCCGCTGGCTTGCCACCGCCCTGAAGCAGCACCGCTTTCCGCGCGAGGTCGCCCCGGACATTGAATGGCTGCTGAAGCAGGGGCGCCGGTACGGTGCCGGGGCAAAGCTGCCCGGCAAGCTGGACTACCTCTGGCGCTCGTGCACCGGCTCACTTTCAGAGCAGAACGACCTGTTCCGGCTGACCTATGCGCTGGAGACCGCGAAGGATATGCACTGGGCATACCGGCTGCTGAGTGACCGGGAGTGGTCCGGACGCCACGCAGTGAGCCTGAATCCGGCCGTGAACAGTATCTGCCTCTCCCGGAGCAGTCTGGACGCGGCCTTTGATGACGGGGGCCGGCAGGTGGCGCCGCTGATGGCGCGCGCGTCCGGTGCCGTGGCGGGACTGCAGCAGCTTTTCATCCGCTGTGGATGGCAGATGGACCCGCAGCCGGGGGAGGCTCATGTTGATTTCTGCAGGCTGCACGCAGTAAACATCGCTAAAACAGGGCTTAAGGATAGTGGAGCAGAATCAGAGGCTGTGATGACTGAACGGTAAAACAGCCCGTTACTGACTACAGTGGATGTTCCGGCATAAGGAGAAAAGAATGGAGCGTGACGCCATACTGCAGGTGCTCCGGGCACATCCGGACAACTGCATCCGGGCCTTTCACCGGGGGCGTCCGGGCTATTCCGGGTACAGCGAGGGAAAGGTGCTGATAAGACATTATGGCGGCCTCATTCCGGACGAAATCGTGCTCAATCCGGTAATGTTTCTGAAGGTGCAGAATGACCTGCGCGTAACGGAACTCTGGGGGAATGACACACTGGGAGGCTGTACCTGGCGGCTCCGGGTATAAGCCGGAGCCTGGGAAAGTTAATCAGTGGCGAATCTGTGCCATGTCGTCTTCGGTCAGGCCGGTCATCTGCATAACGGTGTTGCGGTCGAGGCCGTTCTGCAGCATGGTGCGGGCAACTTCTAGCTTGCCTTTCAGCATGCCTTCCAGCTTGCCTTCACTGCGCCCTTTTTCAATACCCCGCTGTTCCCCAAGCTGAATACCCTTCTCAATGCCCTTCTCAATGCCCTTCTGTTCAAGCTGCTGTGCGATGGTCATGAGTGCGTCTCCGTGTTGTGGCACACGCTGTGCCAGTTCGCGTACAAAGGCTTCGGCGTCGGCTGTCTCACCTGCCTGCACGATATAGTGTACCAGCGATATGACCTGGGATGAAGACAGATACCCGGCCAGCAGAATAGGAGCCAGCCGGTCAGTCAGTTCAGCCAGGTCCCGCTGATGGATATGTTTCTGCAGCAGGGTCAGGGCGGCCATGCTGCGGTGGCCGGCGATTTCATCGTCAGGGATAATGGTCACGTCGGCCAGCGGGAATGCGCTGCTGTACAGACTGCCGGCCAGCGCAGGGTCATCAAATTCATCCAGCCACCGGGTGGAGTACGGATACGGGCTGCGTTTACCCGTATAGAACAGCACCGGTATCACCAGTGGCAGTTTTTTATGGCCTGCCTCCAGATGGCGCTGCATGGCAGCCACTGCATAGCGCATCAGGCGAAAGGCCATGTGCCGGTCCGGAGAGGACTGGTGCTCGATGAGGACGTGAACGTACCCGTCCCCGGCGGTGGTCTTCAGGCTGTAGAGCACGTCGCTGAAGTACTGGCGGAGGTCATCCTCGACGAACGAACCGGATTCCAGCTTCAGGGTACTGAGGTCGCAGAGGGCACGCAGCTCTGCCGGGAGGTGGAGCTCCATAAAGTCGCGGGCAACATCCGGCTGGGTCAGAAATTGCCTGAAGGTGGCGTCATGGGGCGTCGGTGTACTGTTTTTCTTCTTCATCCGTGCTGACTCTCTGAGTGTTCCGGTCATGATATCACAGCCGTGGCCGTCTTCAGATGTCGGGGGCCATGCGGTCCCGCAGCCGCATGATTGTCGGGCGCGACGTACTGAATTCGCGCGCGACCGCGCTGACCGTCGCGCCCTCGCCGAGTCGCCGGCGCGCTGCTTTCTGCTGTTCCGGGCTCAGGGAGGGCGGCCTGCCGAAGCGCTTGCCTGCGGCCCGCGCACGCGCCAGGCCTGAGTGTGTGCGCTCAATCAGCAGGTCTTTCTCAAACTCTGCCACTGCTGAAATCACCTGCATGGTCATCCTGCCGGCCGCACTGGTCAGGTCCACGCCGCCCAGCGCGAGGCAGTGCACGCGAATCCCTGACACCGCCAGCTGCTCTACGGTTTTCCGTACGTCCATTGCATCCCGGCCAAGACGATCCAGTTTGGTGACGATCAGCACATCGCCATTTTCCATCCGGTCAAGCAGTCGTGCAAAACCGGGTCTTTCGCTGGCAGCGACTGAACCACTGATTTGTTCCTCAATGAGTCTCTGAGGCCTGATGGAAAAACCGGCTGCTTCAATTTCCCAGCGCTGGTTTTCTGTTGTCTGTTCCAGGGTGGATACCCTGCAGTAGGCAAAAACGCGTGACATGGCATAATTTTCTGTACGAAATGGATGTCCGGATTGTAACGCATGTCCGTAAGCAATTTCATTAAGTTTTGGACATATCTGATGAGCGGTGTCCGAAACCGTTCGGTTTTGTACACATCATTGAAGCTTACCCCAATGTGCTAAATATCCGAGATGGATAGCATTTTTGTACATCACTGGTGCCTCTTTGAGAGGTGACAGAGCGAGGCATCGATTAAACTGAACCGAATGACCATGCGGTCTAACCGCATGGGGAATTATCCGAGGGGCGTAAAAAAGGCCGCTAAAGCGACCTTAGTGTAGGAAATGGCTTCCCGGTAAGCTGATTCTAAATCACGGGGATCTCTGGAGTTGTAAAGGCGAACTATAGATTCATAACGCTCCGCGCATCCCAACTCATCAGCGCGGCGGTAATATTCATTGTGAAGCTTGTTCAGACTCTTTCGTAGTAGAAACCTACCGACGACTATCAGAGCAAACGCAATAAGAAGAAATGTCATGCTTACCTCCAGCAGTTATTACCCAATAAATACTATCAGTTCAGATCTCACGCAACCAGCAGAACTGGACGAGATTACTATTGTATCCAGGTGAGCAGAGAAAGCTGCAGCTCGGCTTATTCATCTAGAATCAGGATGGTCTCGAAAAGATTTCCTGTTTCATCAAAACTAAACCAATATGCGTTATAGTCTTTATCTTCGCAGTTTACATAAAGTTTCCCTGTGAAGTTTAAATCGGTGTAGGTTCCATCCTGATTATCTTTAAGTAACCGTCCTTCTTCGGAAACAACATAGAATGGACAGAAAAACTCTAAATCTTTTGTGCAAAAATTTTCAGAAGTGGCGGCTTCGGGTAGTGGTCTTTTATTGTACGTGATGTTATTTACAAAACCCATGATAGTTACCTTATGTTTATGGACTTAATTACCTGAATATCTAATGGCACGCGGGTATACGTAAAGGCGATTTTTGCCATCTGTTTTGTGGACGTATCGACGTCCAGATAAAAGTTAATGCCAGCAACTTTGCGACTTACCCCGAATTATGTCTAAGATTATCATAACAAGATAACAAGATAACAAGATAACAAGATAACAAGATAACAAGATGTTATCTTTGTTTCGCTTCTGCTATTAATCGTGATATCTCTGTTTTTGAAAGTGTTTTCAGTGCTTCTACAGCAGCCCTGACGACATCAGACCGATTCACTCTACCTTTACCTGAAACCATCTCTGCCGTTATGAGGTTATCAATGTCCTTTAGGTTCTCTTCAAAAAAGGAAATACTTACTGGCTTGGCTTTGCTTACAACCGATGATTTATCTGATGGCCTTTTGGCATTATCAATACCAGCCGTACCACCGTTAATAAATGCTGCCTCGTCACGAGGAGGAGTATTTGCTCTATTTCTCACAGAATAACCTCTTTAACTAACGCTTCGATTTCTTGTTGTGCTTTATCATTTTGCGTTTCAAAAATTGTCATTGATTCGGCCCAGGCATCTCGATGTGCTTTACGATCACACACTCGGGAGTGCGCCAGATGCATTTCAGGATAATCCTTGAGAACTTCAGCCGCCTGATTGGCTTCATTAACAAACATGTTAGTGGGCGTCATGTTTAAAACGAGATATCCCCTAACACTTTCATTAAAATCTCTTGCTGCGGTAAAAACTGTGCATGTATGAGGAACAACATCTAGGTCCATCTGAGAAGGACGCAAAGGAGAAATAAATACATCAGCGGCCATCAATCCACTACGCATTTCTGCACTATCACGACCAGCGCAATCTGCAATGACAAAATCATAGGATTTGTCGTGTTCCTTTAACATAGCTTTGATGTTGCCAGTAGCGCCTGTAACCGGAATATGGGGTAGATCTTCAGAGCGGTTGTTGTACCAAGTTAATACTGATTTCTGGTCATCTGCGTCGACAATAATCACGCGATTGCCTAATGACATCAGATATGCGGCTAGTGATACCGCAAGTGTACTTTTACCAACACCACCTTTTTGACTACCTAATACAATTATCATTATAGCCTCATATTAAGTTGTTAAGATAACAACTTAATATTGCCATCCGAACACGAATCACGCAACTTGTTTGTTATGATATTAACTTACTAACTTACTAACTTACTAACTTACTAACTTACTAACTTACTAACTTATTAACTGTATGATATTAAATAAAATTAATATAACAAGATAACAAGATAACAAGATAACAAGATGGCGGGTTTGTGAAATAAATTTGGAATTCATAACCGGGCTACTGGCAGATCTATCCATCTGGTGGTGTACGCAGGGGAAAGCATTTCTCGTTTCATTTGCTAGTCAGGAGCGATACTTTTGTGCTCAAGCGGATATTTGCCTGTTCCTTCCTGGTGGTTGTTTTGCCGGGTAAAGCAGTTGCAAGGTTATCCACAGAATCGGTGAATAACTCTATGGGTAACCGGTGGCTTCAGAGGAAGAGGCTGTCGCTCCGCTCCTCATTTTCCTTTCTGGTCGTTTACCACCGTGCCGCTACTGTAGCCGGGCCGCTTCGAATGCAAGGGTTCGCTCTGCCGGTGTCCTCACCCGGTCGCAGTTAATTTCAAAGGCATTACCCGCTGTCTTCCCGTCGTTTTCCGTCTCAATTTTCGCCGTCAAACCGTCCAGCCAGCGTCTGCTTTTTCACTGCGCTGCGGCTTGCGGCACCGCCCCTGCATTCTCCGCTTTTCGCCCGGCTGTCGTATCGGCACGGCGTAACTGGCGCCGCATTTGAGAAAGGAGAAGTATTATGTCCCGACTGATGCAGGGTGACTGCGTGGAAATTATGAGCCGCTTCCCGGGTGAAGCTGTCGATTTTATCCTCACTGACCCGCCTTATCTTGTTAACTACCGCGATCGTTCCGGGCGCAACATTGCCGGTGATAAAACAGATGAATGGCTGCAACCTGCCTGCGATCAGATGTTCCGCGTACTGAAGAGCGATTCGCTGATGGTCAGCTTTTATGGCTGGAATGCCGCCGATAAATTTGTGGGAGCATGGAAAGCAGCAGGCTTCCGGATTGTCGGCCACATCGTGTTTGCCAAGCCTTATGCCTCGAAATCTGCCTTTGTGGGTTATGCCCATGAAAGCGCCTATGTACTGGCTAAAGGGCGTCCATCGCTCCCGGCGTCTCCGCTGCCGGATGTAATGAACTGGAAGTACACCGGCAACCGCCATCACCCGACGGAGAAACCCGTTTCCTGCCTCCAGCCGCTGATTGAGTCGTTTACCTCGCCTGCCGGGATAGTGCTGGACCCCTTCGCGGGATCTGCATCAACCTGTGTTGCCGCTGCGTTATCTGGTCGTCGGTATGTCGGGATCGAACTGTTGCCGGAATATTACGCCGCGGGCCAGCGACGTCTGGCTCAGGTTCGTCGCGCCATGCTGTCTCCTGCCGCTAACGATGAACTGCCGGAGGCTGCGTGATGAATTATTCGGGGCATGAACTTTTGCACGCCGATCTCTCGGAGCTGGTGAACAGCATGGATTCACTCAGGATGCAGATTCGCGAGCTGGAAAAAAAGTATCACGATGGTTGTCCGGGCTTGGTCGATGCGCTGGCCGCAGATTTTCTGCGCAGCCTTAATGAGCAATTTTTGAGTGTGTATATCCGCGCGCTGGCGCTCTGTGACTGCTTCCGCGACTGATTAACGCCGGGCGGTATGCCGCCCGGTTTAAGGAGAAGGAATATGTTTGGAACACGTGAGGCTCTGTGTAAAGAGCTGGAGCGAATGTTTACCCACGATGAACCCCTGGCGCTGCTTATCTGGACAGAAGAGGGCGTGCATGTGGCATGTCGGGAACTTTCACCGACCGACGAAGAAATCACGGCCATACAGAAAGTCATTGGTAATACGGCCATGGGCACATATCGCAATGAAGGTGTCACCACCGCGTCAGTGCGTGATTTGCTTGTACGCCACCGGGAAGCCGTTAATCGTCAGGTTACGGTTCCGGCACAGGTGCTTTCGCGCCTGGTGCGCAACGTTGAGCGTGAGTTAATCCACCAGGAGGGGCTGGCGTGGGAGGCGGGCGGTCCAACGCCTGCCCGTGTCAGTCAAGGGATGGCCGATGTGGAGGTGCTGAAAGCGCTGCTGGCAGCGTGAGAGAAGGCCGGGGGGAGACCTCCGGCTTTTTTTCTTCTTCGGATGTCGCGCGGCCGCTCCGCTTTTCTGGCTCATCCTCCACGCTGTTCCGGCTTCGCGGTGAGTTGTGTCCCGTGCGGCCTGCGGCAAACGCCGTGCCTCTACTATAGCCGGGCCGCGGCTGATGCAAGGGAAGCGTAAACGCCGTCACCTTCACCCGGTCGCAGTGTTTTTTTAAATGCCTGTCACCTGTCTTTCCGTCGTTATCTCGCTCAAATTTCGCTCGCTAACCGTCCAGCCTGGTTCCGTTTTTTCTCTGCGCTACGGCTTCGGTGACGCCCCTGCATCCTCCGCTTTTCGCCCGGCTTTCGTGTCGGCACGGCGTAAGCCGGAACTCAGACGACATCGACTATGGAGAATTTTTATGAGCACTGTGACCACCACACCGGCTGTTTACGTGGGTACGTATCAGAAATACAACTGCGGCAGCATCTTCGGCAAATGGTTTGACCTGACGGAGTTTGACGGCCGGGAGGATTTTTATGCGGCCTGCCAGGCACTGCATGCTGATGAATGGGATGCCGAATTCATGTTTCAGGACCAGGAAGGCATCCCATCACAGTTCGTCTCTGAATGCTCCATTGACTGGGATTTTATCGCCGCTTACAAACGGGCCGAAGAAGAGGGCAGGGAAGCCGCTTTTATCGCATGGGCGGAATATACCGGCGAGTGTGACTATGAAACGTTTGAGGATGCGTACTGCGGTGAGGCGGAGAGCGAGGAGGACTATGCGCGTGAAATGGCTGAAGACAACGGCCTGCTGAATGAGGTGCCGGAGCCGCTGCGCAGCTATTTCGATTTTGAAGCCTGGGCGCGTGACCTGTTCAGCAGCGGTTATGTATTCCATGACGGCTACGTCTTCAGCAACTGATTTTCCCCGGCAGGCGGTTTAGCCGCCTGTCAGCCCGCGCGCAAAACCCTGGCAGGCTTAGCCTGCCGGCGAAGTACGCCGCGCCTGCGGCGCCGCGCATCTCCGCCAGTGTCTGATGTACCTGTGGTGTCAGAGCATGAATACCGGTGTGCTGCAGCTGGTCGGCGTTCTTTCTATTCCGGTGATAATACCTGCGTTGCCGTTGCCGTTGCCGTTGCCGTTGCCGTTGCCGTTGCCGTTGCCGTTGCCGTTGCCGTTGCCGTTGCCGTTGCCGTTGCTGTTGCTGCTGCTGTTGGCCTTGCTGTCCATACTGTTCTGGCTCTTTCTGTTGCTGCTATTC
>Ga0153999_1001171_pt1 | contig 10589 bp, 12 predicted proteins | sample TSNC083MetaG_FD_104675 | JGI IMG/M metagenome (GOLD analysis project Ga0153999, IMG submission 104675) | Attine ant fungus gardens microbial communities from North Carolina, USA - TSNC083 MetaG | ecosystem: Host-associated > Fungi > Mycelium > Unclassified | place: USA: North Carolina, Lumber... | reverse complement strand
TCAGAACCCCCTGCATTTGCCCTCTGGCAAGTTCCGGGTTTTCTGTGATTACTGCTGTTACCTCACGTCCAAATGCATGTACCTGCTTTCGGTAGGCCTTTGTCTGACCAAATTCCTTACCATTTAGATCCTTATAATCCATTTTTGGTATGTCGTATAATTCCCTGCATTGGGAAGCTTTTAATCCTCCAACATAATGAAAAAAGGCGGTTTCATCTTCATCATAAAGGAGGTCGATTTATATGATCATGGGCAGTTATCCTTATGACAGTATTTATACGCTTCAGCATTTTATGAATAATATGTTTTCTTCTCTTAATTATCCGAAGCTGACATCGGCAACGGCAATACTGGTATTCGTTATGGCACTGCTGGCACATTTGCTTCTAAGTATGGAGAGGAGGGCATCGGCTTGATTGGATGTAGAAAATATATTTTTACTCCGATTTTGGTTTGTGTAGTTATAGTGTTTTTAATGCCTCTGGTAATTACGTTTAGTAATTCGTGGATGTCAGAAACAGAAATAACACAAAACTATTCGACTCAACCGGATACGTTTGATCTGGCAGATGGGATATCTGAGCGTTACCAGGTATTTAAGTTAATACCGGGTAAGGTGACATTCAAACAATATTATGAGGTGCTGTTAAAACAGCCTTCTTTAATGATTCTGATGACTAACTCATTGAAAATAGCTGTCCCGGTGACCTTGGGGAGTCTTGCTATATCAATGCTGACTGCCTATGGTTTTGCAATCTGGAATTGGAGGTATAAAGAGATATTGTTTCAAGTCTATGTAATTGTTATGCTGATGCCGTTGCAGGCAGTGTTGGTGCCGAATTATATTATTGCCGATCTGCTCATATCAAAGGTAATTACCTGGCGATTATCTTACCGGGGATTTTTTCTCCTTTCAGTGTTTTTTTAATGTACCAGGCGATAAAAGTAGTTCCAGTGGCATATTTTGAGGCAGCGCGGATTGATGGTACAGGGAATTTACATATTTTTTGGTATATTATAGTGCCGCAGTTAAAATCTCAGGCGGCTGCACTATGTATGCTGGTTTTTATTGAATATTGGTTGTGCCAAATGCGGCAGTGTGCCAGGATTCGAACGGCTACTATCTGAAACAGATAAAACGAAAAGATGGTATTATGGGGAAGGAATACTATCTGGCGCGGATTGATATTTATATCGGTGATTCGGACTCCCAGAATACCGTAATTGTTCAGGGCGTTACCTTCTTTGAACCGGTATTACTATACAGTAATAAAACGGCAGTCATAGGAGATGTGGTGCTGCTTAAGAATGCAGGTGATTTTTTTGTGACTAAAGTATTGTTAGCAGCGTTTTACATTGGTATCTTATCGCTGGCAGGATTATTATTTCTAACCGTTTATGCCGATAAAAGGGATTATCAGGAGCTGGTTCTTGTCGTGCCGGACGGAACCGGTCTGCCAATCCTTGACTTAAAAGAAGTGAACAAGCTCTGCACGGAGGAGCTTTCAATTACATATGACATAAATAAAAGAGTGACGGCTGAATCGGCAAATTCCGAACGGGCTGTTACCCTGATCGGAACCAATTTAAGCTACGCCGACGTTATGGGTCTTAAGTTGACAGCAGGCAGTTTCTGGACAGAAGAGGCATGGTCAATGGCCAGCCGTTATGTGGTGCTGAATGAGCCGGCAGCCTTCCAAATGTTTGGCAGCAGCAGTATTATTGGAAATACGGTTAAATTTGATGGTGAGGTCTGGCTGGTTACGGGCGTTGTCAAGGACGGTTATAAGAAAAAAGTAATGGCCTATGTACCGGCCAGTGCTATATCTGGTCATCCGGAGGCCCTGATGGTAAAGACATCGGGGGGAAACGCTGCGGTGCTTAACAGTTTGAATATATTAGACGTTTATGAAGGAAACTGCCGGGCGGTAGATGTGGAAGCTGTGGCCGGATTATTTGGGCAGCTATTTATCACTGCAGTTGATTTAGTAATCGTCCTGGCAGCAATTATATTTATCTTGTCTTCCGACATGGCCGGATGCTTTGCGTTAATGTTGTCGATCGGACTCGTCTGTAACGAAATCGGAGAACGAATTCCGTTCTGGAACAACTCTGGCGGTCAGCTTAAGTTTAAGTCTTAAGGCATTTAAGTGGCTTGACCGGGCGGGGGCGCAGAAGTTATACTTTAAATACTGCTCGACGTTCGATTCCACCCCGGAAGGAAATATCGGTCCGGTTGCCGATGCAGTAATTGAAGCTTTTCAGCTTCCGTTTACGCTGCTCAGTCCGTCACTTCCGGTAAACGGGCGGACGGTCAAAGATGGCCGGCTGTATGTCAACCGGGTTTTGCTGCATGAGAGCCATATCTCGCCGACAGTGTGGCTCCCGGCGTTCCGGTTATGATCCCGGCGGAAGCGACGGATATCCGTTTGGTACTTAAATCCGGCAATTTCGGCCAGCCCGACTTTTTCCGGCGGGCGGCACATATCACAAAAAAGGAGGATTCAAATGTTTAAAGATTTAGTATTAAAAAACAGAAGTTACCGTGGCTATGATGAAAGCAGGACGGTTACCAGAGAGGAACTGCGTGAACTAATAGACTGTGCCAGACTGACACCATCCAGCATCAATGCCCAGCCGTTCCAATATTATCTGGCTGCTGAGAAAGCGGTGGTTGAAAAAATACAGTCCCTGACGAAATGGGCGGCGGCTCTGCCGAAATACGAGCTGCCGCATCCGGGAATGCGTCCGGCGGCTTTTATCGTGATCTGTCAGGATCTGCGGGTTGGCGAATCATTGAACTGCTACCAGAAGGATGTGGGAATTGCTGCTCAGACCATACTGCTGGCAGCGGCAGAAAAGGAGCTGGGCGGCTGTATGATCGGCAGTTTTAATGCCGGTGCGGTCAGCAGCGCCCTGGAGCTTAAGGAGCATTTTGCCCCCGTATTAATTGTGGCAATTGGCAAACCGGCCGAGCAGATTGTTCTTACCGAAGCAGAGCCGGGGAGTAATACCGCTTATTACCGTGACGAACAGGATGTCCACTATGTGCCAAAACGGAAGCTGGAAGATATTATTATCAATTGAGCCGGAGTAATCATATGAAAATAATTGCTTTAGTCAGTGTCACCTTAAATGCGGTAAACCCAATGACTCAATATTTAAAACAGTACGCCGGCGATATATCGGTGGTTAATTACCTGGACAGCTATTTACTGGATAAGGTTAACCGGGGGGGAACAATTACCGATGAATCGATGGGCCGGATGTTCCAGATGCTTACCAGGGCTTGTGTGGACGGCGCGGACGGAATCATTGATAACCATTGATTTATCACAGGTGGACTGTATGATGGCGCTGATGCTCGGACATATCGTTTGCCTGCCTGGCTTTTGGCCAAATCCAACATTTTCTCGATAACGCTGAGATCCTCCGACCGAAAGCAGAACAAGCTCAATAAAAAGTAATTTATATTGACAAAGGCGATAGACATGCATATAATACCTATAAACCCATAAAGTTAATAGGCATATAGCCAAGGGGAACAACATATTAATTTGTTAAGGAGGAGATTTCTATGTGTAATATTTATACTTTTCAGATCAGAAAACAGTACTTAATTACAAGGAGGTTATATTCATGAGTAAAGTAATTATATCTGCCCTTGGTCAGATGTCACCCCAAGAGACCAGACTTTTAAAAAGTAATGGTGAGATTGATTTTTATGATAGAGACAGGCAAAGCAGAATTAAGAAAATCCATAATTCATTTAAAGATAAGGAATCAGTGGTCGACATTCAGCGGGCGAGATTTTTTACAGAATCGTTTCAAAAATCAGAGGGTCAGCCACTTATACTAAGATGGGCAAAGGCATTATTTCATGTGGCAGAAAATATAGAAGTTTATATTGATGAGAATCAGCTCCTTGTAGGACGCGTGGGCGGTAAAGGTAAATATGGTGTGATTTATCCCGAACTTGATGGCTGTTTTCTGGAAAGCTTTGTAAAGCAAGTAAGTACTCGAGTTGAGTCGCCGTTTAAAATCGCCGATCAGGATGTACAAATTTTAATTGAAGAAGTTGCTCCTTTTTGGAAGGGAAAAACCTATTATGAGGATTTATCAATATCACTTCCAGAAGATGTCCTTAAGGTGACATTTGACCCAAGTGACACCTTTACATCTAGATATATCGTAAATGAGACATCCTCTATGCGTTCGGCATTGCAATGGGTGCATGACTACCAGAAGGGAATTAACGAGGGCTTTGAAAAAATTAAACAAGATGCAATGAAAGAGCTGGAAGCTCTAGATGAATTTAATCCAAAGGATGCATTGGAGAAAAAGCCGTTCCTTGAAAGCACGATCATTGTTGCGGATGCTGTCATACTATGGGCAAAGCGACACAGTGAGCTTGCTTATCGACTGGCGGAGGGCGAGAAGAATCCGGTACGCAGGCAAGAACTGATACAAATCGGTAAAATTTGTGAGCGGGTACCCAGATACCCCGCTAGAACTTTTCACGAGGCAATGCAATCTCAATGGTTTATGCAAATGTTTTCCCGTCTAGAGCAGAAAACAGGAGCCACCATCTCAAACGGAAGGATGGATCAGTATCTATATCCTTATTATAAAAAAGATATTGAGGAAGGCCGTATTGACCGGGAAGGGGTAAAAGAACTTTTACAGTGTATGTGGCTCTCCATGGCTCAGTATATTGATCTATATGTGAGTCCGGCGGGTGTCCGGTTTAACGAGGGTTATGCTCATTGGGAGGCGGTAACTATTGGCGGAGTGGATAAAAACGGATACGACGCGGTAAATGACCTGACATATATTTTTCTAGAAGACAAGCGGGAGTTTCCGCTGAACTATCCCGATTTGGCCGCCAGAGTTCATGCAGGCTCGCCGGAACGATATCTGTTTGAAATAGCAGAAACAATCAAAGAGGGCTCGGGTTTTCCAAAGCTGATAAACGATGAAGAAGTTATCTCGGTTCTAATATCAAAGGGCGCGGCGATTCCAGAGGCTAATGATTATGCTGTCTCAGGCTGTACAGAGGCCAGGATGCCAAACCGTGACACATACACAAGTCCTTGTCCTTATGTAAATTTGGGAGCTGCCCTTGAGCTGACACTGAGAAATGGGCGGATGGAGAAATATGGATCTGAGCTACTTACCATCGAGACCGGCGAGTTTTTAAGCTTTACAAGCTGGCACGAATTTTTCACAGCATACCTGACCCAGCAGAGATTTTTGTTGAAGCAGGCATTTAAACAGCAGTATATTATTACACATTTAAGGGAAAAGCATTTTGCCTCGCCCTTTGGTTCTGCCCTCCATGGGCTATGTAAAGAGAATTATAAAGATCTTCACAGTGCAAAAATTGATGGCGGGATAGATATTGGCTATTTTGACCTTATTGGGTTCGGCACAGTAACAGATTCTCTAGCGGCAATTAAAAAGTTTGTTTTTGAAGAAAAATCTATTAGTTTTGAAACGATAATGGATGCTATAGATTCCAATTTTGAAGGATACGAATCAGTGCAGGAAAAACTCAAAACTGCACCCCGCTATGGCAATAATGATAGTTTTGCCGATTCAATCGCCCGTCAAATTGATCTGTCTGCAATTCAGTATTCGGCAAAATACTCGTCAAAGATCGGCATAAATATGGATCTTCGGTATGTTCCTGTAACAAGTCATATTCCACTCGGCAAAGTGGTGTCCGCACTGCCCAATGGCCGAAAAAGAGGAGTATTACTATCGGATGGATCGTCGGCCGCGCATGGCGCTGACGTCAGCGGGCCTGCAGCCATTTTGTTGTCTAATTATAACACAAAAAATCCTGGATATAGCAACCGTGCCTCCCGGTTGTTAAATATCAAAATGAGTCCGGGAGCCGTGTCTGACAAAGAGGGATCAAGGCGGCTTGTAGCGCTTATTAGAACCTGGCGGGATTTGAAGCTGTGGCATTTGCAGTTTAACATCATCAACCAGGAGACGCTTAAAAAGGCTAAAAAAGACCCTGACCAGTATCGAAATCTGCTGGTGCGAGTAGCTGGGTATAGTGCATATTTCGTCGATTTATCTCCGGATTTGCAGGATGATATTATTTTGCGAACTGTACATGAGACTGTTTAGAGGGCGTGTAATTGAGCGAGTCAAGAATAGGAACAATATTTAATATCCAGCACTTTTCAATTCACGACGGACCGGGTATCCGTACTATAGTATTTTTGAAGGGGTGTCCAATGCGCTGCCAATGGTGTGCAAATCCTGAGTCGCAGCATATAGAAATACAGGCCGCCTACCAAAAAAGCAAATGTATCAAATGTACAGGCTGCCTGCGCAGCCTGCCAGAGGGTGTGGTCATGCAGGATAATAATAAATATATTAAAATTCTGAACCATCAGGCTGTTGTACAAAATTTTTCGGATAAAGTTTGCCCGGCGGGAGCCCTCAAACTACTGGGGGAATTAAAATCTGTTGGAGAAATCATCAAAATAGTTGAAGCGGATACTCTGGTTTATGGAAACTCTGGTGGCGGTATGACGCTGAGCGGAGGGGAACCCTTGCTCCAGGCAGATTTTGCTGTGACGCTTTTACGCGAGGCTCAGGCACGATATATTAACTGCGCGATTGAGACTTGTGGATATATACCGTGGATATCTATCGAGAAGGCATCAGAGTATCTGGACTATATCCTGTTCGACTTAAAGTCAATGGACGATGAAAAGCATAGGATCTATACCGGAGTTTCAAATCAGACGATATTGGAGAATTTCGCTAAGCTGTGTAAAATATTTCCCAATAATCAAATTCATGTACGGACACCTGTAATTCCCGGTTTTAATGACAGCGAAGAAGAGATTGCCAAAATAGCTGAATTTTTAGACAAATATCCGGAGGTGCGCTATGAACTGCTGCCATATCATCGGCTGGGGCAGCAAAAATATGAATCCTTGGGTATCCAATATCTCATGGGAGATGTTACACTGGATGAAAAAATAATGATCCGGCTTAAAGAAATAGTTGGGAGACGAAAATATGTATAGTATTGGTGAAAGCGTAAAAAAATTCGTAGAGTATATTGCTATTGCTGTAATAATTCTGATCACTTGGTCTGTGCTGGAGCGATTTGGAATTATTAATTCAATTACGCTTCCTGCACCAGAAACGATTATAAAAACTTGTGTGGAAAATATAAAAAATGGCAGACTATTTAATAATCTGGCTATTAGTATGGTTCGGGTTGTTAAAGGATATTGCTTGGCAGCAGTACTTGGCATTAGTTTCGGTATTTTGCTGGGTTTTTACAGGCGGCTAAATTATATGACTGATTTGATTGTTCAGATTATTAAGCCCATTCCCCCGATAGCATGGATTCCATTAGCCATCATATGGTTCGGAATTGGGGAGATGTCAAAAGTTTTCCTTATTTTCCTGGGGGGATTTTTCACCATATTAGTCAATGTTATTGATGGCATACATCAAGTTGACGGGGCACTTGTTGAAGTCTCCGATATTATGGAGACCCCCAGATATAAGCATATTTTGTATCTTGTTTTACCATCGGCTTTACCTAATATATTTACAGGCTTGAGAACAGGTCTGGGTTCCTGCTGGATGTGTGTGGTGGCGGCGGAGTTAGTCGCCGCTACAAGCGGAATCGGTTATATGATTTCAAATGCCCGTCAGTTTTCTAAAACAGATGTTGTTATAGTGGGGATGTTGGCAATCGGTGTTTCCGGCAAAATTATGGATAGTATACTCAAAACAGTAGAAAGGCGGGTTATCAAATGGAACTAGATAAAGCGGATCAACCATATCTCATAATCAAAAATTTAAATAAACACTTTGATAATGCCGGCAGCAGGATGACTGTTCTTAAGAATATTAATCTAACCGTGGAAAAATCGGAATTTATTTGCATTGTAGGGGGAAGCGGCTGTGGAAAAAGTACACTCCTTCGTGCAATAGCGGGGATTGAACCATCCTTTGAGGGGAGCATTTGTATCGAGGGACAAAAAATAAGCTTTCCAAGGAAGGACCGAGGAATGGTATTTCAGGAGCACAGGCTTTTTCCGTGGCTTACAGCAGAGGACAATGTAGCTTATGCACTCAATGGCATAACAAAGGCTGAAAAAAAGAAACTTGCAAAATCCTATCTGGAACTGGTTGGTCTTCGGGGATTTGAAAAATCATACCCTAGGCAGCTTTCAGGCGGTATGGCGCAGCGGTGCTGCATAGCCAGAGCCCTTGTAAATCAGCCAAGTCTATTGCTGCTGGATGAACCCTTTGGAGCCCTAGATACGTTCACAAAAATGCAGATGCAAAATGAGCTTTTGGCTATTAAGAAAAAATCGGGCAGTACCATGATTCTTGTAACCCATGACATTGAGGAGGCGGTTTTCCTTGCCGACCGGGTCGTCGTCTTGTCCCCAAGACCCGGTATGATTAAGAGGATTATAAAAATTGAGCTTGCATATCCAAAAGATAGAAACGACTATGAGTTTAACCGGCTTAGAAAAAAAGTTTATGATGAGCTTTTCGATGTGCACGAAGCAGCGGTTGATTATGTCATTTAAAATAATAGGAGATGATGATGGAAATAAGAAAACTTTTTATAATAATATTGATAGCGGCAGGTTTTACTACAATTATTGCAGGGTGCGGCTCCGCTGATGTTTCAAGCGGGGAAACGACCAAGAAAAGCACAGTTGAACTCAACGTGGCAATTCAGCCTTCGGCCGCTTTTGTTCCGATTTATGTAGTTAAGGAAAATGGCTGGCTGGAGGAAGCTTTAGGGGAGTTGGGTGTGAAAGTTACATGGACAGAGTTTGAATCCGGACCGCCGATGAATGAGTCCTTTGCTGCTGGCCAGCAGGATATTGGTGTTATCGGTGATGTTCCGGCGATTTCTGCGCTGGTGGCCGGTTATGGTAATACGATTGTAGGTATTGGAGCCTATGGAGAGGAGTCGTATGCGTTGCTCGTATCAACCGATTCTGATATTGATGGCCCTTCCAATCTTAAGGGAAAGACGGTTGGATTAACAGTAGGAACAACTGCCCATAATCTGACCGACAAGTTGCTGGAAGCTAGCGGCATGGGTATTGATACAGATGTGGTAATTGTAAACCTCACATCAGGGGATTTACAGACCGCATTGGAGACGGGACAGGTAGATGCAATTGCGGTATGGGAGCCGCACATTACCAAAATGGTTGATAATGAGACTGCTAAGATATTGACGGACGGAACAGGTGTATTAAGAGGAGTCAATGTAATATTCGGCAGAACCGAATATCTGGAGATGAATCCCGAAGTGGTTGAGATATTTCTGGAACAGTACGCCAGAGGCAGCGAGGAACTCAGGGTGAATACCGAAGAAGTGACTGCGGCTATATCTGAATACTTCTCCATAACCGCAGAGCAGCTTCAGAAAGTCATTAAAAAGTATAATTACTCAGTGGCAATTCGAGATGAAGATATAAAAGAACTTCAGCGTACATCTGATTTTCTGGTTAAAATTAATGCAATAAATGAAGGTGTTGATGTGGCAAATTATATTGATGCGTCGTATTATGGGGCAGCAAGGTAACGAGAGCAGAACTTTATCGAACACAAAAAAACTAGTTGATGACTATTCTGGATGTCGAATTTGAGCGATACTGTCAGGTTCTATTTGACCGGTATGGGGACAAGGTAAAGCTTTTTAACCGTTAAAAAATATGGAATGTCTTTGACAACCCGTTAACGCCGCCCTGCGGTTACCCCGGAGGGCGGCAGCATTACCATTTAGACAGATTGGGACAGAGTGGAGGCAGTGAAGTTTGCGCGGGGTTCGTGTTTTTTCATTCACGAGTGGAGCCATGTGGTCTGGGAGACTTTGTTTCTGCTGAAGACTGCGCAAACGCCGTATACTCCTGGCTCAGTAAACCCGCAAAGAGCAGTAATACCGGCAGAGGCCGAGACGGATTTTTCATTAATGTCTTTAGCAATCAATGCTGCTGCCAGACACGCACCACCTACAGTGACATTGGCGGGAGCCATGCCGGTACAAATCAAGGGATCTGACCCCACCTCGGCAAGTAAAGCAAAGACGATTATTTTTTGCCATAATTACCTCATCTCCTTCTCCCAATCTTTTCCGTTGGATTTTATCAGCTTAGAATACCAGTAAAAAGAATCCTTTTTAATTCGTTTCATGCTTAATTCTGTTACATTTTCAGCGTTAATTAACTGCTCATCCGTAACATTTACCGGTCGACAAAAGGTCAGTAAAGGACCACGGATTATACCCCCATACCTCACAGCCATCTTCAATCGCCAAGCCTCACGCAGGCGGCGCCATTTTGTCGGAATTCTGGGGTGAAACCGGGATGCTGGAAGCGATGACAAATGTTCTGCTGGCGTTAATTCCCGATTTCCTAGGCAAATATGTACATATTATCTTTGGTATACTAGGCCTCCCGCTGGGGTTGGTAACCGGTACGGATGCTTATTTTTACGGGATTATGCCGCTTGTTATCGGAGTTGGAGAATCTTACGGAGTTGCTGGAGTTAATACAGCATTGGCGATGCTG
>Ga0153999_1001169_pt1 | contig 10619 bp, 8 predicted proteins | sample TSNC083MetaG_FD_104675 | JGI IMG/M metagenome (GOLD analysis project Ga0153999, IMG submission 104675) | Attine ant fungus gardens microbial communities from North Carolina, USA - TSNC083 MetaG | ecosystem: Host-associated > Fungi > Mycelium > Unclassified | place: USA: North Carolina, Lumber... | reverse complement strand
CGTTTAGGTTATTTGAACCGTCTGAAAAAGAAAAATCCGAATATGCTTATTGCATTATGCGGTTGTATGATGCAGGAAAAAGAAGTAGTGGACAAGGTCCAAAAAAGTTATAATTTTGTAGATATTATTTTTGGAACTCATAATATTTTCAAACTGGCAGAGCTGCTTTATAATCGGTTACATGCAAATAAAACGGTAATTGACATATGGGAAGGCACAGACCGTATTGTAGAAGCTTTGCCTTCGGAAAGAAAATACCGTTTTAAATCAGGTGTTAATATTATGTTTGGCTGTAATAATTTCTGCAGCTATTGTATTGTCCCTTATGTGAGAGGACGGGAAAGAAGCAGAAATCCGGAGGATATTATTGCCGAAATAAAAAATTTAGTTGCGGATGGGGTACTGGAGATCATGCTTTTGGGGCAGAATGTTAATTCTTATGGAAAAGGTTTGAATCCTCCGCTATCTTTTGCGGAATTATTAAAGCAAGTGGAAGAAATTGAAGGCTTGGAAAGAATCCGGTTTATGACTTCTCATCCAAAAGATTTATCGGATGAATTAATTGCAGTTATGAAAAATTCTAAGAAAATCTGCCGGCATCTTCATCTGCCGTTACAATCAGGAAGCTCCCGGATTTTAAAATTAATGAACCGTTCTTATACGAAAGAGCAATATTTGGAACTGACCCAAAAAATCAAGGCAGCTGTGCCGGGAATCAGTTTGACGACAGATATTATTGTGGGATTTCCTGGTGAGACAGAAGCGGATTTTGAAGAAACCCTGGATGTAGTGCGAAAGGTTAGATTTGACAGTGCTTTTACTTTTATTTATTCGAAAAGAACAGGAACCCCTGCGGCTGCTATGGAAGATCAGGTTTCGGAAACTATTGTTAAAAAAAGATTTACCCGATTATTAGATGAAGTACAATCTATCGCTGCCGAGGTCTGCAAGAGGGAGGAACATAACGTTTTACCGGTTTTGGTTGAGGAAGCAGATGAAGGCAATCCCAAAATGCTAAAGGGAAGATTAAGTAACAATACCATTGTACATTTTACCGGAGATATTTCTGAGATAGGTTCCATTATTCCGATAAAATTGGTGGAATCAAAGGGATTTTATTATTTAGGTACACGTGAATGAACCAAGATGTGCTATAATATAGTTTGAGATATTTTTGATTATTAAAGAAGTGAGGATGGATTTGTGACACAACTTTCACCAATGATGCAACAGTACGTAGAGACTAAGAAACTGTATAGTGATTGTATCTTATTTTACAGACTGGGGGATTTCTATGAGATGTTTTTTGATGATGCGATAACGGCATCCAGAGAACTTGAAATTACCCTGACCGGTAAGGAATGTGGACTTGATGAACGGGCCCCCATGTGTGGAGTTCCTTATCATTCAGTAGATACCTATCTAAACCGCCTGGTACAAAAGGGCTATAAGGTAGCCATAGCAGAGCAAATGGAAGATGCGAAGCAAGCAAAGGGCCTGGTCAAGCGTGAAGTAATCCGGGTGGTAACACCGGGAACTATTTTAAGTACTTTGGCGCTGGATGAAACGAAAAATAATTATTTAATGTGTATTGTATACTCAGACAGCGTTTTTGGACTTTCAGTTGCCGATATAACGACAGGAGATTATTTTGTAACAGAAGTGACTTCAAAAAGAGGTCTGCTAGATGAGCTGAATAAATTTGTTCCTTCAGAAATTATCTGTAATGAATCTTTTTTAATGAGCGGCATTGATATAAAAGAGCTCACGAATCGTTTGGGGATTTCGTTTTCTTCTTTGGATAATCGTTATTTTAACGAAGAGATATGCAAGAAACAATTAAAGGAGCATTTCCAAGCAGCAACTTTGGAGGGCCTGGGGTTGGGAGAATATGAGAATGGAATCCTGGCGGCCGGAGGACTTTTGGAGTATTTATATGAAACCCAAAAGACATCCCTGGCTCATTTAACCGCCATTATCCCATATTCTACGGCACAGTATATGGTTATTGATACCTCCACCAGAAGAAATCTGGAATTAACAGAGACGCTTCGGGAGAAAAATAAACGCGGCAGCTTATTATGGGTTTTAGATAAAACAAAGACGGCAATGGGAGCCAGATTATTAAGAAAATATATTGAGCAGCCCCTGATCGATCAAGAAATCATTTTAAAACGCCAGCAGGCGGTGGAGGAACTGAATTTAAGTTACATATCCAGAGAAGAGATTGGTGAATACTTAAATCCTATTTACGATCTGGAACGTCTTATTGGCCGAATCAGCTATAAATCGGCCAATCCAAGGGATCTGATCGCTTTTAAAAACTCACTGCGGATGCTGCCTCATATAAAAAATATTATGAAGGAGTTTAAATCTCCGTTATTGCAGGAGCTGCGTGAAGCATTAGATCCTCTGGCGGATGTATACTCACTGATTGATGATTCGATTGTGGAAGAACCTCCGCTTACCATTCACGAAGGCGGGATGATAAAAGAAGGGTTTCATGAGGAAGCTGACAAGCTTCGCCATGCAAAAACCGAAGGAAAATCATGGCTTGCCGATTTAGAAGCGGCTGAACGGGAAAAAACCGGGATTAAAGCGCTTAAAATTAAGTACAACAAAGTATTCGGATATTATTTGGAAGTTACGAACTCTTTTAAAAATATGGTACCAGACCATTACATCCGCCGACAAACACTGGCCAATGCAGAGCGTTATACCACTCCGGAATTAAAAGAATTAGAAGAAATCATACTAGGGGCAGAAGATAAATTGTTTGCCCTTGAATATGAGCTGTTCTGCCAAATCCGGGATAAAATTGCAGATGAAGTAATAAGGATTCAAATGACCGCAAAAACCATTGCCCAAATAGATGTTCTTACCTCTCTGTCCATTGTTGCCTCGCAAAATGATTTTGTTAAGCCGAAAATAAATGAAAAAGGAATTATCAACATAAAAAATGGCCGCCACCCGGTCGTGGAGAAAATGCTGGAAGGAGATTTATTTATCGCCAATGACGTCTATTTAGATAATGGCCGCAATCAGATATCGATCATAACCGGTCCTAACATGGCCGGAAAATCCACTTATATGAGACAAGTTGCATTAATTGTACTGATGGCACAAATCGGAAGCTTTGTTCCGGCCACGGAGGCGGATATCGGGATTTGTGACCGGATATTTACCAGAGTGGGGGCATCCGATGATTTGGCATCGGGGCAGAGTACCTTCATGGTAGAAATGACGGAAGTAGCTAATATATTAAGAAATGCGACAAAAAACAGCCTGATTGTACTGGATGAAATAGGAAGGGGAACCAGTACCTTTGATGGACTCAGCATTGCCTGGGCGGTAGTGGAACACATTAGTAATTCAAAGCTTTTAGGCGCGAAAACTTTATTCGCGACCCATTACCATGAGCTTACGGAATTAGAAGGCACAATAAAAGGAGTAAATAATTATTGTATTGCCGTCAAAGAAAAAGGGGATCAGATTGTTTTCCTTAGAAAGATCGTCAAAGGAGGCGCTGATAAAAGCTATGGAATCCAGGTAGCAAAATTAGCGGGAGTGCCGGAATCGGTGATTGTCAGAGCTAAGGAATTAGTAGAAGAATTAAGCGATGCGGATATTACCGCAAAGGCCAAGGAAATTGCCCAGTCAAATCCCACAGTACAAAAAAAATCCATATCGAAATTAAATGAAGTGGATTTAAAGCAGATGTCTTTATTTGACACGGTAAAAGAAGATGATATCATAAATGAACTTACCAGCCTGGAACTTTCCGGCCTGACACCTATTGACGCGTTAAATACCCTGTATCGATTACAAAACAAATTAAAGAACCGGTGGTAATTATGGCAAAAATTACAGTATTAGACCAAAACACAATAAATCAGATAGCGGCAGGTGAAGTCATCGAACGACCGGCATCTGTTGTGAAAGAGCTGTTAGAAAACGCGATTGACGCAAAAGCCACGGCAATTACGGTAGAAATCAAAGATGGCGGAACCAGTTTAATTCGAATTACCGATAATGGCTGTGGGATTTCTAAGGATGAGATACGCTTGGCTTTTCTTCCTCACGCTACCAGTAAAATTCACAATTTGGAAGATTTGATAACGGTTTCTTCGCTGGGGTTTCGCGGAGAAGCATTACCAAGCATTGCCTCGGTTGCCCAGGTAGAGGTGATCAGCAAGGTTACTGATTGTGTAACCGGAATCCGTTATCAGGTAGCAGGCGGACTGGAGAGCGGTATGGAAGAAGTCGGCGCTCCGGAGGGAACCACCTTTCTGGTCAGGAACTTGTTTTATAATGTTCCGGTCAGAAGGAAATTTTTAAAAAACCCGGCTGCGGAAGCTTCTCATGTCAGTGAGATCGTAGAGAGAATCGCGCTGTCCCATCCGGAGATTTCGATCAGATTTATTAATAATAATCAGAATAAACTGCATACAGCCGGAAATTATAATATAAAAGATATTATTTATACTGTTTATGGAAGAGAAATAGCGGCAAATCTTTTAAAAACAGAGATCGAAACTGACATCATTAAGATTTCCGGTTATGTCGGGAAACCGATGATTGCCAGAGGAAACCGTAATTACGAGAATTATTTTATCAACGGCCGGTATGTAAAAAGCGGGTTGATCTATAAAGCCATTGAAGAAGCTTTTTCCTCTTTTATGATGCAGCATAAATATCCGTTTACTGTCCTGTATTTTGAGATCAAACCGGAGCTTATGGATGTCAATGTCCACCCTACAAAAATGGAACTCCGCTTTAGGGAAAGTGAAAAAATTTATAAAACTATTATAATGGCAATCAAAGAAGCTCTCGCTCAAAAGGAATTAATTGTTGAAGTAAACTTACTTGATAAAAAAGAAAAGAACCTAGATTTGCCATCTTCCTCAAATACCATACGGGAAGAACCGAGATATCATCGGGATGAGGGAAATCAAATTCTTAAGAAGGCAGCAGCCGTTCCTAACTTAAATTCTTTAATAGCCAGTGAAGCAGATCGACAGCCAATCCAAAAGCTGGTTAGACAAAGTTCTTTACAAAAAGAACAAATTCATTTATTTGATGAAAAGCTTTTAGCGAAAGAATCGAAGGCAGAGCATCGTATCATCGGACAACTCTTTGATACTTATTGGCTGGTTCAATTTAAAGAACAATTATTTATTATCGATCAGCATGCTGCTCATGAGAAAGTTTTATATGAAAAAACTATGAAATCGATGGAAAAAAGAGAATATACGTCGCAAATGGTAAGTCCGCCGATCATTTTAACCTTAAGTATGCGGGAAGAGACTTTATTAAAAGAATATCAGGATTATTTTACGGAAATAGGGTTTGAAATTGAGTATTTTGGTGGAAAGGAATATTCTGTTAGTGCTGTCCCTGATAATCTGTTCAGCATCGCAAAAAAAGATTTACTGCTTGAGCTGATTGACGGATTGTCAGAAGGGATGGGCAAACAGGCTTCCTCTATGATTCAGGATAAAATTGCTTCTCTGTCATGTAAAGCGGCAGTAAAAGGGAATCAGAAGCTTTCTTATCGTGAGGCAGAACAGCTGATCGACCAGTTGATGGAGTTGGAAAATCCTTATGCCTGTCCTCATGGCAGGCCAACGATTATAACCATGAGCAAATATGAGTTAGAAAAGAAATTCAAAAGAATTCTTTAGGGGAATCACATGAAAAGACCTTTAATTGTCTTAACAGGGCCTACGGCGGTAGGAAAAACGCAATTGTCAGTTCAATTGGCAAAGGCTGTGAACGGAGAAATTATCAGTGCGGATTCCATGCAGGTATATAAGCATATGAATATCGGCTCTGCTAAAATCACAAAAGAGCAGATGGAGGGGATTTCCCATTATTTAGTAGATGAAATAAGTCCTTTTGAGGAATTTAATGTAGTGAAATTTAAACAGATGGCAAAAAGCTATCTGGAAACGATCTATACAAAAGGGAAAATCCCCATCCTGGCAGGTGGTACAGGATTTTATATTCAAGCGCTATTATACGATATTGACTTTACTTCGCATGGAGATAACAATCGTCTGCGCAGTGAATTAACAAAAAAAGCGAAAGAATCAGGTGCAATGGCTCTTCACAACCAGCTTCGCCGGATTGATCCACAATCAGCGGATCAGATTCACCCAAATAACAGTAAAAGGGTGATCCGGGCGATTGAATTCTACTACCAGACCGGGAATAAAATATCAGAGCATAATGAAAAAGAACGGCAAAAAGAATCCCCTTATAACTTCCTTTATTTTGTCCTAAATACGGAGAGAGCTGTTTTGTATGAAAATATTAACCGGCGGGTTGATTCGATGATGGAACAGGGTCTCTTGCAGGAAGTGCGGGCATTGGCGGCAATGGGCTGCACAAAAGAGATGGTATCGATGAAGGGACTTGGTTATAAAGAAATGCTTAATTATCTTGATGGCCAATATACGTTAGAAGAAGCTGTTTCCATATTAAAACGGGATACCAGGCATTTTGCCAAGCGTCAATTAACTTGGTTTCAGAGGGAAAAGGAGGTTAGATGGATCTATCTACCGGACTATGAGAATAGAATCGATCTTGTATTGGAAACGCTTTTGTCATACATTAAGAAAGAAATGGGATTGGAGATATCATGAATACAGACAATATTTATGAAGAATTAGGAATCAGCAAAGAGGTCCTGTCTTTTGGAAAACAGATAGAAGCTTCTTTAGAAGAACGTTTTAAAGATATGGATAAGGTAGCAGAATACAACCAGATGAAAGTTCTTAAAGCAATGCAGAAGCATCGGGTCAGTGATATTCATTTTGCCGCCACTACAGGATATGGCTATAATGATTTGGGCAGAGATGCTTTGGAAGATGTATATGCCAGTACATTTCATGGAGAAGCGGCTTTGGTACGTCCGTCTTTAATGAGTGGGACGCATGCCCTCCATGTTGCTTTATCGGGAAATTTAAGACCAGGAGATGAGATCCTGTCTCCGGTGGGCAAACCGTATGATACTTTGGAAGAAGTGATCGGGATTCGTGAATCTACCGGTTCTTTGATGGAATATGGGATTCATTATGCTCAGGTAGAATTACTGGATAATGGAGCGTTTGATTATGATGGGATTAGAAAAGCCATTCATGAAAAGACAAAATTGGTAACCATTCAGCGTTCCAAAGGATATGACTCCAGGCCGACCTTAAGCGTAACAAAAATTGGGGAATTAATTCAATTCATAAAGTCCGTGAAATCAGATATCATCTGTATGGTGGATAATTGCTATGGAGAATTTGTGGAAAAAATAGAACCTTTAGATGTGGGAGCTGATATGATAGTAGGCTCTCTGATTAAAAATCCGGGGGGCGGACTGGCTCCGATCGGCGGCTATATTGTCGGCAGAGCCGATTGTGTGGACCGGGCCGCCTGCCGGTTAAGCGCACCGGGACTGGGAAAAGAAATTGGCGCCAGTTTAGGCCTAAACCAGCAGTTATTTCAGGGTTTTTTCCTTGCTCCGGTGGTCGTTGCCGGGGCCTTAAAAGGTGCTGTCTTTGCGGCTAATATATATGAAAAATTAGGCTTTTTTGTAGCACCGGACAGTACGCAGACCCGTCATGATATCATCCAGGCAATTACCTTTCATAAGCCAGAGGGAGTCATTGCTTTTTGTCAGGGAATCCAGGCGGCAGCGCCGGTAGACTGTTATGTAATTCCCCAGCCATGGGCCATGCCTGGCTATGACTGTGATGTAATTATGGCAGCGGGCGCTTTCATTCAGGGTTCTTCGATTGAACTTAGCGCAGACGGGCCGATCAAGCCTCCTTATACGGTCTTTTTCCAGGGAGGTCTGACCTGGTATCATGCAAAACTGGGAATCCTGAAATCTTTACAAAGCTGTATGGATATTGGAATTGTGAATAAAAATCAACTTTGCTTTTTTTGAGTGCAGATGTTAAAATCTGTATACAGAGATTATTTTTTATGTTAGTATAGTACAAATATCGTTTTACACAAGAGGAAGAATATGAAGAATAAAAATTTTTGGATCTTGTTGATTTTACTGTTAACAGGGATTGTGTTAGGCGGATTTATTGGTTCTTTGGCAAGTAATGTACCTTGGCTTAACTGGTTGGATTATGGCCAAAGCTTCGGTCTTGATAATCCTATTGTACTAAATTTGGGAATACTGGTAATTACCTTTGGCCTTTCTATAAAGATAACTATGGCTGGCGTAATTGGTATGTTGATTGCGATTATTACTTATCGTCTTTTGTAGAGGGATACCTTGCTTCGTATTTGGAGAGATACGGTAAGGGGAGCAAATTGAAAAAATTAAAAACAATGAAAGAAATGCCAAGTAGTGAACAACCCTACGAAAAATGTCTGGCAGATGGTCCCGGTGTATTAACGGATGCCCAGCTGCTGTCCGTGATCATTAGAACGGGAGCAAAAGGACACACCTCGGTGGATGTGGCAAATGAATTGTTATCGATCAATTCAGCCGAATCAGGGATTTCCAAGCTTATGCATCTGTCGGTTCCTCAGCTAATGAAAATTCACGGAATCGGCAAGGTAAAAGCGGTTCAATTGCAATGTATCGGAGAGCTATCCAGAAGAATTTGGAAAGCGGAAACTAAGGATTTTATATCGATGTCTACCCCTGGAACCATAGCATCCTATTATATGGAAGATATGAGACACAAAGAACAGGAAGAGCTGACATTAATTTTGTTAAATACAAAGAACAAATTTATTAAGGATATTGTTCTAACCAAGGGTACGGTAAATGCGTCTTTGGTTTCATCAAGAGAAATATTTTTAGAAGCAGTGAGATACAGAGCCGTATATTTGGTTTTATTACATAACCATCCCAGCGGAGATCCGTCACCTAGTAAGGAAGACTTGTCAATCACAAAAAAAATCAGGGATGCCGGAGCTTTATTAGACATTCAACTGATTGACCATATTATAATTGGGGATAATTCATATATCAGCTTAAAAGAACGAGGAATTTTATAATGAAAAAATCAAAAACGAAATTTCATTTTTCTAATAAATATACGTTAATAGGCCTGACCATTTTTTGCATCGGATTAATTGTGCTGTCTTCGGTTAATAATGAGATATTTCGCCCGGTGAAAACAATCATCGGATATATCCTGGTTCCTGTCCAAAAGGGAATTAATCATACCGGTTCTTATTTATATAATCAGGTAGACGATCTTCGGAACATGCATGATGCGCTTTCAGAAAATGAAGCGCTGATGGCTCAAATCCAAATACTGACAGAAGAAAATAATCGTTTGAATGAACAAAAATATGAGCTTAATCGTTTGCGTGAGCTTTATGAATTAGATCAAACCTATATGGAATATGAGAAAGTCGGAGCCAGGGTGATCGCCAAGGACAGCGGGAATTGGTTTCATGTCTTTCGAATTGATAAAGGCACAAACGACGGAATCTTAGTAGACATGAATGTTATTGCTGATGGAGGACTGGTGGGAATTGTTGTAGACGTTGCGCCTAATTATGCTACCGTCCGTTCTATTATTGATGATTCCAGCAATGTCAGTGCTATGGCTTTATCGAATTCTGCCAGCTGTATTGTTTCCGGAGATTTAACTTTATTTGAAAAAGGATTGCTGAAATTGGATTATATAGATAAAGAAGATATTATTTTAGACGATGAAAAAATCGTAACCTCTAATATCAGCACTAAATATCTTCCCGGGATTTTAATTGGATATGCAAAGGACGTACAGGTCGATGACAGCAATATTACCCAATCGGGAGTTCTTGTACCGGTTGTCAATTTTGATTATCTTCATGAAGTGCTGGTAATTACGGAATTAAAAGAAACAGGAAATTCAGAAGAGTAGTTTATGAAAAAATAGAAAGGGAAAATATGAAGCGGTTAATTTCTTATATTATCATTATTATAGCTGGATTTCTGATGCAAGTTTCCGTATTTCCGATGCTTCCTTATGCTTTTTCCTCGCCCAATCTTCTTTTGATTATTGTTGTTTCCTATGGATTTATGATGGGAAAACAGGCCGGGATGCTGGCCGGTTTATTTTCAGGACTACTGCTGGATTTATTTTATGGTGATACGATTGGATTCTATGCACTCATTTATATGTATATCGGATATGTGAATGCAATATGTAATCAATACTATTATGAAGAATATGTAAATTTGCCATTAATCCTTTGTGGTATTGATACGATCGTTCTGGGTATATATATCTATGTATTTCAGTTTCTTTTTAGAAGCCGAATGGATTTTGGCTATTATTTCATAAAAATCATCCTGCCGGAAATGATATATACCTTAGTAGTAACCTTAGTGGGATATCAAATTTTCTTATTGATTAACAGACGTATGGAAGAAAAAGAAAAGGAGAGCGACACATTTGTTTAAGGATCTATATGAAATTATCAGAGATTTTATAAAGAACATTCTATCTTCCAGGTTATTTATCTTAGGCGTGATTTTTTCGGGAATGTTTGCGGTTTTAATCCTGCACTTGTTTAATCTGCAGATTGTCGAAGGACAAAACTATTTAGATTCCTACGTGATGAAAACGAAAGAGGTAATTTCTACTCAAAGCACCAGAGGG
>Ga0153999_1001167_pt1 | contig 10642 bp, 7 predicted proteins | sample TSNC083MetaG_FD_104675 | JGI IMG/M metagenome (GOLD analysis project Ga0153999, IMG submission 104675) | Attine ant fungus gardens microbial communities from North Carolina, USA - TSNC083 MetaG | ecosystem: Host-associated > Fungi > Mycelium > Unclassified | place: USA: North Carolina, Lumber... | reverse complement strand
CGTTCTTCCCATGTTGAAAATCCCCTTTGCGAAAAAGTTTTTCTTTATTTTAGCATGAAAGGGGAGCATTTGTTATATATTCAGTGTTATTTAGTGCGAAATATTTTCACCATTCAGAGCTGAAATCAAACCAATCTCATACATTGAATGATAAAGGAATGAATATGAAATGAGTAAAGCATACAAAAAGGATATCTGGCGCTCCATCAAAAAGATAAAGAAACGAAGGATAGCATACTCTCCTTCGTTTCTTTAATAGTACCTGATTAACCATTTCCCATCGAAATAATTTTCCAAGGCGAATCGCTTTCTTGCTTGATAAGTTCAAAGCTAATATCTATAGTGTTTTCACTTTCTTTTCCTGAGGCTATAAAAAATGAGCAATTAAACTTAACCCGAAACGTTTTGTTTCATATACCCCCCCGTTCATTTGGACTATTCTCAGTTAACAATTCTTCTAGATGTATAAGATTTATCAACTAAAGAAACCGAACTAAGAGGCAAATCATCATACACAAGACTATCATCTAAGATGTTACTAACTGAATCGTCCTGCCTATTGCTATAAAAATATAATCTGATAGTTTCTTCGGCTGACAATTGCTTTTCCGCATTTATCGCATCATTCGAAAGCCCGAAGTCTTCGTTTCTATTATAGAAAATCACAAAAATAAATGCAATGGCTATGACTGATAAAGGTATAATTACAGAAAATTTCTTTTTCATTGGTTCCCCCTAATTGATTACTTGATAAAAAAGCTGCTCACGTAGAAATAACTGTCCTCTCCCTCAGTTGTCTGGACATTAATTTGCTTCTCAAATTCTAACTTATCAACACGAAAAGTATACTTGTATAACTTCTCTTCGTTATCTATAATATACACGATATTACTTTTAATTGCAATCTGGCAAACATTATGCTCTAATTGTATGAGCTCGGTTTCTTGTGTTTCTATATCATAGACAGATATTTCTTTCCCCTCACCCGTAACCAAATCACAATGTACAATAAATAATTTCCCATCAGATGCTGCAAGCTGCGAGGGTGAATATGATTCTAACTGTATTGTCTCAAATACTTTAGACTCGATATGGAAAACAGACATCGTCTGATTCGGCAATTCCTCATTTTCATTGCCTAGCTTTGTCGTATTCGTGAAATATAAATCATCGCCTTCTATAACCGCACCTTCATGGGATATCCCATATCCGGTGATATCGTATTCTTCTTTTAGCATTAATGTTTCAATATCTATCTCATAAAGATAAGATGTTGGTGTATATTCATTGCTTTCCAGTTTTGCAATTCCAAAAGCCATAAGTTTATCCGGGGTACTTTCCATGAATTCAATAAAAATTTCCGGTAACTCCAATGTATCTATCTGATCTGAATTTTTATCATAACGGGTGATGGTAGAAACATTATTCCACGTAGCTACACTAAAAATGTATTTATCTGAAATACAGAATCCATTTATAGCCTGCTGATTCATATCATATTGCCTGCTTTCACCGGTCTGCCGATTGAGTTCAAATATAATTGTCTTTTCTTTTTGATTGCCAATCCCTTGGGGAACAACATACATATAATTATCAAATATTTGGGGCGGATAAAACCATGAACCCATGGAGCCCAAGGCATATTCTGTTGACTGAACCTTATCCAGTGCGTCATCATAGAAAGTCAATATACTTTTATTTTTTTGCTGAGTACTTTCGATGACACAAACACTGTAATCCCCGTTGAATATTTCTTCTTTCGTTTTCTTCCCACAAACAGAAAGTAAAGATATACCTATCATTGCAACCACAAAAAATATTATTTGACGTTTCATCACAATGCGCCCCCCTTGTCCCGATGAACAACAAGCCAAGGACAAGAAAGCTTGTATTCTTGCCCCTGGCTCATGCTTCGGGATTATATTATTTCTGATAAATTGTATAGGTTTTGCTCGAACTGACAAGTTCTAATGGGTGTATCGCCGATCCAAATGCCGATGTGTCTAAATCAATATTATACAGGTCTTTATAAGCTGCATATATAAGCTGTGAGCAATAAAATTTACTTCTTGTCCATTTATCGAGGTAGTTCCAGTTATATGGCTTTCCTATTTGTTTATATGCCCAGTTTGCAGCTGCACTATCCTGGACAACCGTAGTGCCGGATACGGCAACGCCATAACAGGTGCTTTTTGTTGTATTCCAGTCATTTTTACCTGTCGTGACACCGTTACTAAGCGACTCAACCACTGTTTTAGATGACCAGATAATTGCCGCGTGTCCTGTAGGTATCAGGCCTTTATATTTATCTGCCGTAACCAGAATAACGCCACTCCTCGTAGGATATGTACCAGAACTGCTTCTCATAATACTAATACTGCTGTTTGTTTTATCTGACCGAATAGGTTCCGCTTCTGCATCTTCCTGAAGTTCATCAACTTTTTCGTCGTCAAAATCATATCCTTTGCGGTTCTCCTTTTGGAGATACGAAACCACCTTATACTCTGCTTCAGTTGAAGCGTAAGCTGTCAGACTAAAAACAGCACTCATGGCAACAGCCATTAAAATTGATGACATTCTTATAAAAATTTTTTTCATAACCCAATCCCTCCCTGAATTTTTAACTATCATAACAAAAACGGTATATGAAAGCAAATAATCTGTTCCGCTATACCGTATTTTTATTCCCATATATAGAAAACGTTTAAAAGGATACTTCAAAAAATCGGGCAGGAGGTTAATCGTTACTAGCCTCCTACCCGATTCATTTAGGGATTTCCTTGTCTGGATTCTAAAAAAGCCAATTCCCTGACAGCCGCTTCATCATCAGGATATTTTTCAACATAGGCTTTCATTTTCTCATAAGACACCTGCCACTGGGTCAAATATGAATAAACAGTGGCCTCATTAAACATCAGTTCGGCTTCAGCCGTACGATCATTCAGCTGCAAACCCGTTTCAAATGCCGTCAGTGCCTCTTCATATCTTGATAGCTTCATCAGGCATACGCCATATTGATTGTATGCGGATGCAGATGATTGATCCACCGCCAGATAGCTTTCATAATAACTTAAAGCACCTTCATAATCCTTTTGCTTTTTAGCCGTTTCCGCTAATCCAAGGCAGGCGCCGTTATAGTCTTTTTCCCGGGCAGTATCAAAAGCTGCCTGAGCATTCTCGAAGTCTTCTAAATACAAGTAAATCATGCCCTTGTTGGCGTAATCCTCACCGTTTCTGCTTTTTAACGCTAAAGCTTCCTGTAGAATTTCCAGAGCCTTGCTTTCTTTATCCTGCGCTATAAGTACATTGTATAATGTCAAATAAACCTTATAGTTCTTCTCACTTTTTTCAAGGGCGGTCAATAAGTCTGCTTCAGCATTGGTATTATCACCTACATTCTGATAAGCCAGACCCCGGAGCATGTACGCTACGGCTTCATCGGTACTGTTAATAATCTCTGTATAGCTCAATACCGCACCTACGGAATCACCCGACTTATCCTGGGCTTCCGCAAGATAATACAAAATATCAATTTCAAGTTCAGAATAATGATTTCCCGAATCGGCCAACGATTCCTTGAATTGATTAATCGCTTCATCATACTCCCCTTGATAAAGGTATACGATTCCTTTTCCACGTCTGGCCTTTTGCAGCATTACCGTTTTATGAGTGTTAGTTATTGCCAAATCAAAAGATTCTAAGGCGGCATCATATTTCTTGAGTTCTGCTTGTGCCATTCCCAGATTAATAAAATATTCCGGATTTCGGTTATCATAAGATAAAGCTTCACTAAATAAAGCGATGGCTTCTTCATAATTACCCACGTTATAAGCATTCAGTCCTTTTTGATTGCTGCTGCTTCCGGAACCATAATTCTTAATCGTAATAAATCCTACCACAGCGACTGTCAACATGAGGATTAAAGCAGCAATGCGATAAAGCAGCCGTTTCTTCTTATTCTTCCTTTTCTTTCTTGGTCTTGGCGAGCGATTAGGTTGATGATTGGGCTGCCCGGTCACGGCAGGTTTCTTCCTAGGCCTTCTCTCTTCTGCTTTTGAATCCTTCACTGGTAAAATATTTTCTCCGGCATTATGTGTTTGATTTACATTTTCCGTTATATTTTTTATCCGGGATACCCCTGATTTCCGACGTTTACCAGAACCGGTGTTCACTGGTTTTCTCTCGTCCAAAACACCACCTCCTACAATTTATTATATGGTGTATCTGGATAAAATGCAAGCCGTAATATTCATAAGTAATATAGCAAAATAAACCCCAAAATCTATGCCGAAAATCTGCCCTAATAAAAGCGTTACTCCGGCAGCAGCGAGGCAAAAAAAGATACGCCCTTTGTAAGAGGTCGGTGTTGAAGCATAGTCTGATGCCATAAATAATCCGCCTAAAATCAAGTTGCCGTTGAGCAAGCCGCCACCGCCAAATCCATAATCAATCAAAGCGGTTAAAGCAACTAAAATGACCGGTGGCCAAAAAAATACGATTTTTTGTAAAACTAATAAAAAAAATCCAAAAATCAGTAATAAACCGGCGTTTTCTATCATAGATTGAAATAGGATATCTTTCAGATAACTGTTTTGTGTAATGAGATATGCAACACCGGCGCATAGTTTAATTGAGCAGCTTCCTGCCAGAGCCGGATTAATTCTATTTTGTCCAAGTCCGCCAAAAATCTGTTTCCCCGGTAAAATAGCAACGATATCCCCGGCCAAAACCAAGGATATCGGTGTCGATACCGGCAGTGTCATTGCTAAAAGTAATCCGGTGATTGCCGCACTGCCATCCCAGATTGTCACCGGCTGCTTTCTGTATAATTGCCATCCGCCCTCTATCACCATGCAGGCTATGATGGAAACAAAAATCAGCAATAACGCTCTGACTCCCTCCGCATAAACAACCAAACCAGCCGCCGGCAGCAGTGCCATAAAGACGCTTAACATAATCTGACTGCTGATTAAATTCCTGCGGATATGGGGAGCACTTTGCGTCATGGTTTCCAAATCTTCTAAAGTTCCCCGCCACGCATCATCCAATTCAATATACCTGCCTTTACTTTCCGGCAGCACTTTTTTAATTTGGGGCAAATAATCCCTTTTTTTCTTTAATTCCTTTCCGGCAATAAGAATCCTCTCTGTCAGGCGACGTCTGGCCGGACATACATAAGAACAGCTGCCACAGCCAATACAATCATCTATGTTCAGGTTTTTATACTGATTTTTATCGGAAAGATAAGCTCTGTCTATTTTATATGGAACTAGATGAACCGGGCATATCTTTTCACAGGCACCACAATGGATACAAGAAGTCTCTTTAAAATCTCCTTTTTTTATAACGGTAATTCCCGTTGTCGTTATCCCCACATAAGCCTCCTCCAAATCAACGGAAGTTCCTGTCATCACTCCTCCGTCAAGGACAAGACATTTATCCGCCTTTAAACCGCCGCAATAGCTTATCAGGCTTTTAAAACTCGTTCCGATAGGCACCCAAAAATTACCAGGCATGTCTACACATCCATTAACCGTAATCCCCCGGTTGACTAGCGGTTTTGCATCATAAAACCCATCATAGACTGCTGCAGCCGTAGCTGCACCGGAAACAATCGTACCATCATCAGCTTTCCCTAAAACTTCTTGAATCAATTGCCTATCATCACATAATGCCATCTTTACCTTCATCGGCATGATAATAATTTCTATATTTTCATTGAGAATTTTTTTATATTTAGAAATTGTTTTTTGAAGGATATATTTTGCTTCTTCTGAAGCATTATCAATACAGATAATGATTTTTTTTGCATTAGATATGGAGGCTAATTCCTTCGCACCAAAAAGAATTTTCCCCGGGCATTCCATAATCAAACGATACAGATGGGTTAAACCAGGTTCATAGTCTATACCATTAATAATAATCGTATGAATCTCTTTTTTTTCTTTATATTTATAAAATGTAGGGATGCCTTTACCCCCCATGCCCACAATACCAATATCCCGCAAAAAATCGATGGACTCTTTATTCCCTGTCAAATCAATCGGAAGTGAATTTTCCTGCTGTTTCCTTCCATTGATAACAACGATCTCTGCTGTTTCCTTATATGAAATACGCCTGGTTATAATTTCAGCAATCACACCGTCTATGCTGGCATAGACAGGAACAGAGTAGGCCCCATTTGGCATCCCTATGAGCTGTCCTTTGACAACCAGGTCACCCTCACCAACGATTGCCTTCGCTGGTTTTGCCTGCCCCTGCTTCATTGATACACTGACTTTTCCCGGTATAAAATATTCGAATCCTTTGGCTTTAATAACATTCACCTCAAATCAAAAAAATCTACATATATAACATTTGCAGAATTAGCTTTAATTATTTTAGATAAAATCTGCCATATTATATATGTAGAATATTTTTAACATTATCTGGTCATACGCCCAAAACTGTTGCGTAAACATAATGTTCCATAACCAATCAATTCATTGGGATACTGATTAATGCCATTCAAGGGGGCCGCACCTGCAATCAGATAAGCTTTTATTTTTTCACCATATAAATATGGGTCATTACTTTCTACAATTCCCCATTGCATCATCAACGCTGCACTACCGGTGACAAACGGCGTGGCAAATGATGTCCCGGTGACGTTTCGGTAACCGCCTCCCACGGCAGCAGTTGTGATATCAACACCGGGAGCTGCCAAATCAGGTTTGGAAGATTGGCTGTATCCAATAAATCCCCTGCCTGAAAAGGGTGCGTAGGTGCCTATAGCGGAATTATAGGCAGCAACCGATATGCTTCGCATTGCTGTTGAAGGAATTGTAAGTGTCAGTTCCGGATTGGGGTATAAAAATCTGGTAGATGAACTAAGTACCCCCGAACCGGGAAGCCACAAATTATATTGTCCATCGACAATTCTTCTGGGGACTAATCGAAATGTCCATATCCCTTCCGTCACATAACTCCCCCTTGGGATGAATTCTATATATATTTCCTGAGCTTTACTATAAGGACTTGGCTCTCCATAATACAAAAGCAGCTCTGTGTTTTCAAGGACGAAACGCTGCGGACCTAAAAGATGCTGCAGGGGACCGACGCGGGTTCCTCCCGGTCCAATAATCTCTATGTCCACTTCATCAACGAAATTTTTCCATATTTGCACATTGAATGGACCCGTATAAGTACCGACTGCCAGTTGAATATTCTCCGACATTCCGGCTATGAGCCGCCCTGAGGTATGACCTGATGCGGCACCTTCGTTGCCGGCACCAATAGCGATGGTGTTTTTCCAGGTTCCGGCCATATCATCTATAAATCTTTCTAAAAGGCTGGTGCCGTCATGAGAACCATAAGTATTTCCAAAACTTAAGTTGACGGCTACCGGTCTCCCATAATTTATCGCCTGCCGAATCACAAAATCAAGTGCCTGCATCAGTTCTGTCGTTCTCGGAAAACCTTCTGCTCTTGGCGTTCCCAACTTAACAACCATCAAATCGCTTGTTGCCGCAACACCCCGATACACACCGTTGCTCGCCCTGCCGTTCCCGGCCGCAATCCCAAGAACGCTGGTCCCATGGCCTGATAAATCCATGCTGGGTACAATTTCTCTTTGCCGCAATACATCGGTTTGACTTAATGCCTCATCAATCACAGCCTTAGGATAAAGAGTTCCTATTTGATATCCTAAGGGAGGATTGCCGCTTTCAATGGTTTGGTCCCATAAATCAAGTATTCTGGTCGTTCCATCCTCATTACGAAAATCAGGATGGCTGTAATCCACGCCGGAATCAATCACAGCTACAATGACACCTTCCCCAAAGAGATTATATCTAGCTGTCTGCATCGGCGTAATACAGGATGCTGAAATTCCGTTATTCACAGAAAAAAAGAGTCTCTTTGGCTTTTCAATATATTCAATCTGGGGGCTATTTGATATTTCATCTATCCTGTTTTCAGGTAATGTAATAATTGCATAACTATTTAGAAGTTCAACCACTGAAATATCATCACCGGCAATTTCTCTGATATTGCCGGAATATTTTACGATGAGTTCCCACATATTTGTCTGTTCATCATAACCAACATTTAAGTCCAGAGATTTTTCTCTTTCTTCGTCGGTTGCTTCTATTGCAAGATTTAATACATTTTCCAGTTTTTGGTCAGCCATATGTCATCACTTTATTTTTATTATATGCAATCAAACGATGAATTGTATATGTAAAAAAATCTTAAAACATCAATTAGTTTCTACAAGTTTTGCTGATGCAAGATTAATTTAACACCCTGTTCGATTTCCTCTGCCGTATTAAAATAGCCAAAACTAAATCTTATGGCACCGGACTTTCCTGTTCCAAGCGCATCATGGGCAAGCGGGGCGCAGTGGATGCCTCCCCTGACACAGACATTCCGCTCGGCTAGCCAGTCGCAGACATCAGCAGCAGAGACACCTTCAAAGTTAATCGCAACTGTACCTACACGATGACAATCCTTTCTGTATATTTTTATACCCGGTATCCGAGAAATCCCTTCAATAAATTGTCCGGCAAGTCTCTGCTCATGCTTTAAGATTTTGCAGACTCCCACTGAAAGAACAAACTCAATCCCGGCAGCTAATCCGGCGATACCATGCACATTCTGCGTTCCGCTCTCTAATACATCAGGCATTTCCTGAGGCTGACTTAAATCATGGCTTTTGCTCCCTGTTCCACCATATATGAATGGCTTTAAAGAAACTCTTTTCCCTACAACCAGACCACCGGTTCCTGTCGGTCCCATCAGTCCTTTATGTCCGGAAAATGCCAGCATATCAATACACATATCCTGCATATCAATAGGGACTATTCCCGCACTCTGAGCGGCATCAACAATAAATAGGATATTGTTTTTCCGACAGTATCTTCCTATCGTTCGAATATCATATATTTCTCCGGTCAGATTAGATACATGGGTCATAACCACGGCTTTTGTGCAGCTTCCAATGGTATGAAGAATATCTTCCGTTTTCAGTTCGCCGCCATCAGCCTTCACCATCCGATAGTTTCCCCGCCCATAACATGGCCGCAAGACCGAATTATGCTCCATGGCCGTTGTTATGATTTCTCCTTTTATTTGATGGATTGCCTCATTTAATGCCATTGTTGCGTTGGCACTAAAAGCAACCTCCATCAAAGAGGCATTAAATAATTCGGCAATTAATTCTCTCGTATGATGTAGCGTCCGCAAAGACCAAAGTGCCATCGGATGGGCTCCCCGGCCGGGATTCCCGGCATAAAGAAAAGCTTCGTTAGTAGCTGCTGCAACCGTTTCCGGCTTTGGAAAGCTTGTCGCCGCATTATCAAAGTATAGCATTTTATCAACCTCGTTCGCCTTTATTTATGCTTAGTTTACAAAAAAATCCTTCATCCCGCAAGCTTTTACTCGATTTATTATTTCATCATCGTCAATTGTATATAACCCACATTCACTGATATGGTCTAAAAGCACAGATCCGGAATAAGTATATTTTTTCTCTAAGCCTCCTGGTTTTTGCAGCCTCTCATTGATGTAAGCGATACCTTCCCCAATGGCAAGACTTCTTGGAAATATCAACAGTTCTCTTCCCGATGCATACATCGTGGCATTGTATCCCGCTAATATTCCGGTGATAATAGCTTCCGTGTGCCCTACTAAAAGTCCCGCTTTCTCACCACCGCAAAAAGCATTCTCAAGTCCGATAACTTTCAATTGATTATCCCTTGGGGCAACGGCAAAAAAGCGCATTGAATTGCCTAACCCTCCGGCATATGGGTCCTCATATCTGGCATTCTCAAATCCCGGTATTTGACGAAGCTTAGCCAACGGATAAAAAGGAGCCATCATTTTCGCATGCCCGGTATCTAACAAAACAATATTTTTGGCATAAGCATCCAGGGCATATTGCTGACAGGATTTAATACCCAAATGGTCCTCCACTAAAGCTTCCGGTATCGGAATAACAACAACACCCTTCCGATTCAAATCATCTACAATAGCTTTTGATAAAGATTCTTTATGAATTTTACACGAGCCACTCATCGCTCCGATCTGGCCATCTTCTTTTCTGGACATTTCTTCCTTTATCCCTGCCATCCCAATAAGGCTTTTCCGACCTCCGAAGCTTGGGCATCTCATGATACACATGGCACATCCATTGCCATATTTTCTGCAGTGACTTACCGGTCCTGCTGAGCCGGTGCTATCTATAAAAACATCACCTTCATAAATATTGCCTTCGCTGTCTTCTACCGCATTTATTTTCCCGGATATTTGGCTGACACTTACAATTCTGGAATTAAATCTGAGATCTACGTTAAGGCTCAATAAATATTGATAAATAGCGGTCGGCGTTTTAACAATATCATAAACAGCGCCGTGACGATGTCCGGGAAAATCTACGTTTTTATGACGCAGACAGCCTTCTATAATGGAGAAAATGTCACCGCCTCCCATAGCCGACATCTCTTTTGCCACAGTCAATCGGCCATTATTATTCATGATCCCGCCAACTAATCCTGTGCCAAGCAGCATGTCAGTTCGCTCCGTAAGAACTACGTGAGCCCCTTGCTTTGCCGCCATATATGCTGCGGCACATCCGGCCCAGCCACCACCGACAATAACGATT
>Ga0153999_1001165_pt1 | contig 10651 bp, 12 predicted proteins | sample TSNC083MetaG_FD_104675 | JGI IMG/M metagenome (GOLD analysis project Ga0153999, IMG submission 104675) | Attine ant fungus gardens microbial communities from North Carolina, USA - TSNC083 MetaG | ecosystem: Host-associated > Fungi > Mycelium > Unclassified | place: USA: North Carolina, Lumber... | reverse complement strand
ATTCTCCAGCCTTTGGTGGAGAATTCCATTAAGCACGGCTTCGGCATTGATGCTCCGGGCATGCTTATTTCCGTTCCGACCATCGAGATCAACTTTTTTACCCGGGACGAAACACTGGTCATTGATGTCATTGACAATGGCAGCGGCTTTGATATCGCTACGGCAGAAAGGATCACCTATGCCAGTGATCCGGAAGCATTGAACCATGTGGGGCTTCATAATGTTTACCGCCGTCTGGTTACCTTCTATGGGCGGGAACGGGTGGATATTTCCTTTAGTTCTATTCCTTATTACCGTAATTCTGTCACTATTACAATTCCGTTGCTTGCGGGGGAGCCGGAGACCTGATTTTTTCGATCAGGTAACCCTCTGCATCACTCCAAATAACACCTTCACATCATCAACCCGTGTCACCCCCGTCGCCTTATCAATAATCGAAGAATACACATGTGGTATCACCCGTTCCACACCCGCATTCACTGCAATCCGAAGAATCTCCTCAAAATTCTCCAAGTCAATCCCTCCGGTCGGTTCCAGCCCAAACCCAGATTCCGCACAGGCTTTGGCTACCGCCTGATACTCCTCCCTGACTTTAAGTCCGCCCATCGGAAAATACTTCAGCGAGTCGGCCCCCATTTCCTTTGCCATTGCAATCGCTGTCTCTACCGGCACAACTGCTGCTACCAGATCCTTGCTGATTGGCCCGGTCGATACCCTGACAAAACCGGCTTGCCCGCAAGGTGCCACCATGGAATTCATAATCGGCTGCGCTCCGGCCCTGGCCCGGGTGTAACCGCCGCCGGTAAAGGTCTGGTTGATATGCCCCGGCTTTAACTCACCGGCGATTTCCGCCACCACTTTCCACTGACCGGGATTCCCGGCACCAAGTCCCACCGAGATATGGTTATCCAGAATTTCCTGATACCGTTTCATATCCTTCACCGCACTATCCACATCCGGATAATCCGTCGATAAAAGTCCGACTAATACGTGGCCCTCCATTGCCTCCCAAATATCCCTGGCATTTTCCAGTGAGTTGGTCAGACAATTCAAACAAATCCTGTTTTTATAGAACTTAATCCCTCTCATGCGCGTTTCCTTCCTCCGATAATTCCCAAAGCCGCCGGTAAATAAAATCCAATTCATCCACTCCCAGAAGCGGCCTGGGATCAATGGCGACGGAACCCAGATTAGCCTGATAATCCCGGGTAAACACCGCCACATCTCCCTCTTGCAGCCGCTTTACCACATCCTTCGCACTCATGCCATACCTGTCCCGGTCAAAATCAATCCGGCACCGATAGATATCCCGTCCCGCTTCATCCCGCACAAGACCGGCTTTTATCCCCGGAATCCGGTTCAGCTTTTCCGCAAATGCCTCCAGATCATCCCGCGAAACCGCCGCCGCATGCTTTCCTTCCAGATATTCCGAAACTGCTTTTAAAAGCCCCATAACACCTTCCTTGCCAATCTTCATAGCCCGTCCGATGCCTTGATACTGAAGGCGCATACAATCCGCCAAAGCCACTGATTTGCAGGCCACAAAACCGCTTGTTGGCCCTTCGATCGCCTTCGCCCCGCTGTAGCAGACAAAGTCAGCCCCCTGCGCTGCATAAATCGCCAAATCTTCTTCTGCCGCCGCATCTACAATGCAAGGGACTCCCAGTTGATTGGCCAGCCGGATGACACTTTCGGCATCCACCATCTCTTTCTGGACACAATGATGGGATTTTACATATACCACCGCCAATGTATTCTCATTCACCGCACTGGTTATATCCGCAAGGTCAGAACCATTGGCAAAGCCTGCCTCTACCACCTTGCCGCCGCCAAGCTGAATCATCAGGCCAACCGGCGCCCCATAGTCCACATTCTGGCCTTTTAGCAGAATGACTTCCCGCTTCGTAACCGTCGGTAAAATCCCGTAAAGACCTTTTACTTTCTTCACATCATCCCGGCAAATCAGCGACGCAACTGCCAAAGCAATTCCTGCCGAGGCACTGGAAGTCACGCAAGCATCCGCCGTACCCACCATTGCTCCCAACTGCTTGCCGGCATACTTAAAAAGCTCCTCAATCACTACATAATTACCAGCCGCTTCCATAAGCGCTTCGCCCACACCTTGGGAGATGGTTGACACGCCCAGCTTTGTCATCCGCCCGGAAGCGTTGATCACCGCCTTTAATCCTTGCCTGCTGTATATATTTTCCACTCCTTACTCCCTTCCGGATCATGCGGCACGATCTTTATAAAATCCCCAGCAACGATGCAACCACTGATATTGCAACAATCGTTAACAAAATCCGATTATAGTAAGGCCCCTTTTTCTTGAGATAGTAATAAATCGCGAACACAGCTGCTAAAGGCAGAAGTCCCGGCGCTACCATATTCAAAATATCCTGAATCACAATGTCCGTACCACCGGTAAAGGAAACCACAAGCGGTGTGGACAGCGACACATAACTGGCCGATAATGCGCCCATCATCGTCAGACCAATGACATTGGCCGTAAAAATAATCGATTTCATCTTCCCGCCATGCAGCAGGGAAACCACCGATTTCTTACCAAGCCGGTAGCCATTATGAATCATTCCATAGGCAATGATAATGGTAATCAACGGATACAAAATCAGTGGCATAATACCGCCAATGGCCGACCCGGAACTGGCAAACGGTAAAAAGATAGAAATAATAATCGGCATCACTGCCGCCCAGATGATAGCATCACCCATTCCGGCAATCGGCCCCATCAGTCCGGTTTTAATACCGGTGATTGCCTCATCCGTAACCGGCTCTCCATTGGCCCTCTGCTCCTCCATGGAAATGGTAATGCCCTGGATGATTGCGCCAAAGATTCCCTCGGTATTAAAAAATACCAGGTGCCGCTTCAAGGCTGCGCTCAACTCCTCATCCGTTTGATACAGTTTTTTCAATACCGGTGTCATCGATGCACAAAACACCAGACTCTGCAGACGCTCATAAGAGTTGGAAAGCTCCGCGCCGGCATAATAGATCCACATGGATTTGGTAATATCTTTCTTTGATAATTTCTTTCCTTCTGCTTGTGTTCCCATATTATACGGCCTCCTCTTTCAGCATAAACAGTCCTAACAGCAATGCTGTACATGTTGCAAAAATAGCAATTGCCATCGTGTCCAAACTCAGATACATCACTGCAAAGAATCCAATGATAAAGAACGGAATCAGACTCTTCTTACCGATTACCGACAATGTGATGGCAAAGCCCAAGGCCGGCAGGATACCGCCCATAATCTCAAAAGAATGCATCAGCCAGGCCGGTAACATCGTCAGCAGTTTCTCCACCGCCGATACACCAAAATAATCAACTGCAAATACGATTGGAAAACGAATGATAAATCCGGCAATCGCAGGATAAATAAAGGCTGCCCGCATAATTCCTTTGATATCTGCCTTTTCTGCACACTGATCTGCCATATGTACCCAAATCGCATTGGTACTTCTTCTTAACTGATCCACAAATACACCCAAAACGCCAAATGGAACCGCCAAAGCAATGGCAACTTCCGGCGACATATTCGCCATTACCCCTAACGGTATGGCAATACATCCGGCCAAAGCCGGATCACTGGGCACATTTCCTCCCGGGGTAGAAGTTACTCCCAGATATACTAACTGTAAACCCGCGCCGATCTGCATTGCCAATGACATATTCCCCGTCAGCAAACCGGTAAATACAGCAATCACCACCGGCTGCAGCAACATGGATGAAAACGTATACCCAAACCGTAACCGGCAAAACCAATAATAACAGCCCATACATATAGCCAACATCAACGTACTCATCGCAAACCCTCCTAATTGTTTTTAAACAAAGCTCTTCTCGTTACGAATGATACTTTTTCAAGATGCCTTCCAGTCCCTGCGGCAAATCCTCCGGAATCGTCTGAAAGATAACCCGAATCCCCTGGTCGGCAAAGCCCTTAAGAATCTGTACATCTGCATCATCCAATGTAATATTCTGAAATACTACCTTTCGGTTGGGTGCACCTCCAAGGCCGCCCACTTGAATTGCTTCTATCTGTATCCCCTGTTCATAAACCTGCTTCATTGCCGAAAGCCCCGGCAGCAATAGAAGCACCCGGCCATTGCCGAACCGGTCGGCCTTCCAGTGGGATACTGCTTCCGCCTGACTGTAGCATTCTACTTTAATCCCGGCTGGTGCTGCCAAAAGATAGATCTCCCGCATAAACTCATCTGCTGCCAGTTCATCACTGACTACGACAATTTTGTTAGCCTGTACCTGATTCACCCATTTGGTCATCACCTGCCCATGAATCAACCGGCTGTCGATCCGACATAATACGATCTCTGCCACTCTACCCCTCCTTTTTCTTCAAACTTTCTGTAATTGTTTCAACAACATCCATAATCGAAGACTGACCGGCTGCCAGTACCTGGCCAAAGTCGTAGCTGCCGGTAAATTTAAGCTGCGAACAGGCTTCGATCAGCAGCGGCGCGTTCAGTCCCGCAATCACCTTAAACTGATAGTCTCTGCCCAGCTTAGCCGCTACATTCGTAGTAGTTCCGCCAAATACATCCGTCAAAATCAATGATTCAGGATGTAGTGTTTCCGTAAATCTCTTCACGGTTTCATAATAGTCAGCAAACGTCAGCTCCGGCAGTAACGGTATCTCATGAACAAAGTCTGTTTCCCCCAGAATCATCTTTAGGCTGTTCGCCAGAGCCATTCCCCAGCCCCCATGGGTCAGTAATAAAATCTGTGGTTTCTCCATATAACCTCCTCTTCATTCTTGAAAAACAATTCAGATCCTGATGGCAAAATTGTAACATACTACATTTTCATTGTCAATTATGTAATACTACATAATAATACTATATATTTTTATGTAATTTGCTACATTTTTGATTCAAAAAAAATTTCCCGCCCTTTATTGGTGCTATTTCTTTCATCTTGTGTTATACTGAATTTGAAATATACTACAAAACACTACATTGCTATAAGGAAAGTCCCCTTCGCTTTGCTTAGGGGAAAAGTAAGGAGAATTTTCATGTCTCAAAATTACGAGCTATTTACTTTGATTTCAAGAATTGAGGGAATGTCGAATCAGTTCACCAAAACTGACTGGAAGATTGTCCAGTACATAAAGAAAAATACCGCCCGTTTTATTGAGCTTAGTGCCCAGGATCTGGCTAAAGAGATTGGAACTTCCGATGCCAGTATCATCCGCTTTGCCCAAAAAGTGGGCTTTTCCGGTTTAAATGAGTTGAAATATAACATGCAGAAGGAACTGGATAAGCAAACCTCTTCCTCCCATCATTCGGACTATTCTACCCTTTTGACAGACAATAAGATGCTGATTGAAAGTCTGTTCAGTCTGACCAATCCCCGGGATATCAATACCCTTCGGGAAAAGATGTTAAAAGCCACCAGAATCTTTATTATTGGTGTGGACTTTAACAAACATGTAGCAGAAATCATTGCCCATAAATTCACTCCCCTGGGACTGACGGTGCAGGCAATTACCAATTACGAAACTTTAAAACTGTATCGTGTCCTGTCCAGGCAGGGCGACCTGTTCATCACCATTTCGCTATCCGGCAACCACAAGATCCTTTCTTCCATCTTAGGTGATTTAGTAAAAAATGACAGCGGTGTTGTGATGATTTCCAACTACGAAAAATCACTATGCTCCGCCTATGCCGATTTGACCCTGCTGATTCCCAAAACCGATTTATTGCGCAGCAGTAATTCCATCTCCAGGGAAATTCTGATTTTGATTATATTTGATATGGTCTTTCAAAGCTTCCTGGTAGAAGACCCCCCGTTCATTCCAGACCTTCCATAAGGCCGCTTCTTATGCCAAGTTGGATAATACCGATGACACCAGAGATGCGTTTTCCAAATTTATTGATTTATTGTAAAACGGGCAAATCACCAAAAGGGCAGCCTCCCGGCTGCCCTTTCTTCATTATTCTTTCTCATTCCCACTCACTTTAGTACCCGATTCCATTAGCTGTTTCTCATCCACCGATGCCGGTGCTTCGCACGTCATGCGGTACGCCGACATAGGAACACAAAATCAGTGGAAAGACCGTAAAATGACTTGACAAATAGGATGTGTTTTATATTGACAATCGTATATCCAGCCATATATACTAACAATATAAATGTACAAAGAGGTGACGATATGCAGACCATGATACAAAAATGGGGAAATAGCCACGGGATCAGAATTCCCAAAGCATTTTTAGAGGCAGTTGGAATGTCTGAGAATGACAGAGTTGAAATTGAACGGGTAGAGGACAGCATTGTTATCAAAAAGGCTGTTGTGCAGAATGATGGGAATCATCAGGTGACATTACGTGAGATTTTTGCCGAATATGGCAGCCAACAAAAGACCGAACCTTATGACTGGGGAACATCGGTTGGTAAGGAGGTATGCTGAAACTCCCACGGCTAAAGCACATGGGGTTCTTAAGCACATAGCATAAGTTTTGTAAACTTGTATTATTTGAATCACAAAATGGGGCAATAAAGCTAGACGCTCATATCAAGGATGACTCTATGTGGTTGACAAGAAATCAGATAGCGGAATTATTTGATCGTGATATCAAAACTATCGACAAATATATCAATAATGCCTTGAAAGAGAAAGTTGATAATTCAACTGTCGCAAAATTTGCGACAGCTCAAAAAGATGGACAACAAGGTATTGAACGCTTAATTGAGTATTATAATCTAGTAGACATGATTCTTTCCATCAGTAGTGTAAAATCAAATCCATTTCCCCAAGACTTTCACTGCCAAGAATACCACCGTACCCATTAACGACAGCATACCGCTCGTTTCAAAACGGTTTTTGTTTTATATTGCTATACTACTTAAATTTTTATTACCCGTTAACCGCAACACTTCTTTATCATGCAACATCAGGAAATTCTCAAACCTGTCTTTACATTTATCTTTATCAACTTTGTACCTTGTGTCCATCAATATCATTCCATCGTTCGGATAATTTCTTCTTCCTGTATTCATCCTCCACATGGTTATACTGACTGGCTTTAACAGACCACGTATCAATCTTAATTAATTGTTTGTCATACGGTTTCAATTTCCTGTCTATAATTGCCAGCAGCATTGCCGGAGCCTTGTTTGCCAGACTTTTGCCAAAACGCTTTTTCTTTTTAAATCTACCCTTGTCGTTCTTTTCCGTTTTCCTGGCACGTTTAAATTGCGATAGAGAAATCAACACGTAAAAAATGCGTGTTGATGTTATTATTTCTATAGGATGTCGTGTGAAATCCAAGCGTGGCATCGAATTTCGAAGATGGACAGCCTTCCGGCTGCCCATTCTTATCATTCTTTCTCTTTCCCACTCACTTCAATCCCCAACTCCCTCAACTGCTTCTCATCCACCAGTGCCGGTGCCTCGCACATCAGGCAAGACGCATCCTTCACCTTCGGGAACGCAATCACTTCCCGGATACTGTCACCTCCGGCCATCAGCATTGCCACACGATCCAGGCCATAAGCCAGTCCGGCATGAGGCGGAACGCCATATTTAAATGCATCCAGCAGGAAGCCAAACTGATCCTGTGCCTGCTCCTCGGTAAAGCCCAGTATATCAAACATCCGGGACTGAATATCACCTTGATGAATTCGCACCGAACCGCCGCCCAGCTCCGTACCATTCAGGACAATATCATAAGCCTTGGCCCGGATTGCCCCCGGATCAGAATCGATCAAATGCCAGTCCTCTTCCATCGGCATGGTAAATGGATGGTGCATCGCCGTAAACCGCCCCTGCTCCTCCGAATACTCTAACAGCGGGAATTCAGTTACCCACAAGAATTTATATTCATCTTTTTTCAGCAAATTCAACTGTCTGGCCAGTTCCAGACGCAGATTGCCCAGCACGTTCCACACAACAGCAGTCTGATCCGCCGCAAACAAGAGCAGGTCGCCGGCCTTACCATTCATCGCCTTTACCAGTGCCGCCAACTGCTCTTCGGTCATAAACTTAGCAAAGGAAGACTTATAACTGCCATCTTCACCAATTGCCAGATAAGCAAGTCCCTTCGCCCCAAAGTCCTTGGCAAAATCCACCAGCGCATCAATCTTCTTACGCGGCATCGCCCCCTGACCTTCCGCATTGATACCGCGGACGCTGCCGCCATTTTCTAACGCACCCTTAAATACAACAAACTCACAGTCTTTTACAACCTCCGATACATTTACCAATTCCATCCCAAACCGCAAATCCGGCTTATCCGAACCATACCGGTCCATCGCCTCCAGCCAGGTCATCCGCGGAATCGGCTGGGGAATCTCCACCTCCAGCAATTCCTTAAACAGCTTGTACAGCAGCCGTTCATTCACGTCCAGCACGTCATCTACATCCACAAAGGACAGCTCCATATCAATCTGGGTAAATTCCGGCTGCCGGTCCGCCCGCAGGTCCTCGTCACGATAGCAGCGCGCCAGCTGGAAGTAGCGGTCATAACCGGAACACATCAACAGCTGCTTATAAATCTGCGGCGACTGGGGCAATGCATAAAAGCTGCCCGGATGCACACGGCTGGGGACCAGATAGTCACGGGCACCTTCCGGCGTACTCTTGATCATCGTCGGGGTTTCAATCTCCAAAAAGCCCTCTTCCGCCAAAAACTGACGGGTCAGAATGGCAATATTGCTCCGCAAAATCAGATTTCTCTGGATATCCGGCCTTCTCAAATCCAGGTAACGGTATTTCAAACGCAGCTCCTCTTTGGTCTTGCTGTTTTCCTCAATCGGAAATGGCGGCGTCTCCGACTCGGACAGAACCCGCAGCGCCTTGGCCCTTACCTCGATCGCTCCGGTCGCCAGATTCTCATTCACGTTGCCGGAACGAGCCTCTACCCGGCCGGTTACGGCAATCACAAACTCACTTCTGATCTTCTCCGCTTTCGCAAAGTTATCCGCACCACAGTCACTTTCCTCAAAGATAATCTGCAAAATTCCGCTTCTGTCCCGTAAATCCACGAAAATAATGCCGCCTTTATTTCTGCTTTTCTGCACCCAGCCCATTACGGTCACTTCCTGACCAATATTGCCGGTACCAACTTCGGTACATCTGTGGGACCGTTTCAGTCCTTTCATTGATTCAGCCATAATTTTCTCCTAATTCTTTCCCGTCTATTTCAAGCCTTCTTTATAGAATTCCACAAACTCGGTATAACCTTCTTTATTCAACTGCCCTTTCTGAAACTTTTTGTTTTTATTCATCTGGGAAACCAGGACCTGAACACCGGCCTTCCGCTCGGCCATGGCCTCTTTGATAATCTCACGGAAGCGGACATCATCCATTCCCTTTTCAATCAGGTATGCTTTCTTTCCCGCCGTCGTCAGCAATTGATCCTGCGCATTCTGATCCAGCAAAATCGTAACAATACGCTCAAAACCAATGGAAAATCCACAAGCCGGCGTATCTGTTCCGGTGAACTTCCCAATCATCTTATCATAACGGCCGCCGCCGGCTACGGAACCACTAAAGCCTTCCATCGCTACCTCAAAAATAGTTCCGGTATAGTAAGACATTCCCCGCACCAGCGTCGGGTCAAATAACAGTGAAAAATCCGTTTCCGCCACTGCGGTCACCGTATCCATAATGTATGCCAGGTTCTCACTAATCTCCAGCGGAAGAACCTCTGCCAGCGTTTTTCCCAACTCCCGGACACCGGCAGCATCACCGGACACACCGGCCAGCAGCTTCAGATACCGCTCCACGCTATCCCTGGCATGACCAGCTTCCAAAAGTTCCTGCTCAATGCCCTCATAACCAATCTTGTCCAGTTTATCCAGAATGATGAACACCTGATCCAAAGAATCCTCCGGAAAACCACAGTACACTGCCATCCCCTTCAAAATTCCCCGGTCATTCACCCGGACAGTAAAGCCATTATCCGGACAAATCTTTCCCAGGGCCGCCGTTGTCGCCAAAATCAGCTCAATCTCCGCCAGACAAGTGGGGTCACCCAAAATGTCAATATCGCACTGGACAAACTGACGGAACCGCCCCTTCTGCGGCCGGTCGGCACGCCATACACTCCCCATCTGCAGCGCTTTAAACGGACTTGCCAAAGCGGCACTGTTATTGGCATAATATCTGGCCAGCGGTACCGTCAGATCATAACGCAGACCGCTGTCCACCAGATCATTTTCATTTTCAGCATGCTCTAAGTCCAGCTTATCGCCACGCTTTAACACCTTAAAAATCAGCTTTTCATTATCCCCGCCCTGCTTACTGGTCAGGTTCTCTATATGTTCCACACAAGGAGTTTCCATCTGGGAAAACCCAAAACGACCGTATGTCTCCTTAATCTGTTCTGTTACGTACTCCCTGATCTGCATTTCTGCAGGCAGGATGTCTTTCATGCCGGTGACCGGCTTTTTCTTCAATGCCATCAGCCCTTACTCCATTTTCCTAGTCTTTTGCTTTACGATTATACTATTGTATGCCGTAAAATGCAACGTTTTTCGTGATTACAACTCAGCCTGCAACGCAGCCACAACCCATCACAACAGCCGTTCCTTCCGCTCGATCATTTCTTCGATCCGGCTGATATACTGCTCCACGTCCTTGACATTTTCCACCCGCTCCAGCCGGTT
>Ga0153999_1001163_pt1 | contig 10658 bp, 7 predicted proteins | sample TSNC083MetaG_FD_104675 | JGI IMG/M metagenome (GOLD analysis project Ga0153999, IMG submission 104675) | Attine ant fungus gardens microbial communities from North Carolina, USA - TSNC083 MetaG | ecosystem: Host-associated > Fungi > Mycelium > Unclassified | place: USA: North Carolina, Lumber... | reverse complement strand
TGCAACCGAGACAAAGCCGTCGACAACGCCTCTTGAAGCTCAGCATTCCTAGCCTCCAACGCAGACGTCTCCACTCCCTTCGTCACCGATATCTTCTCAAAATCTCTGACTTGTCCATGTAATCGCTCACACTCAGCCTCGACCGCTACAAGCTTCTCATTCATGACTTCCTTCTCCACACGAACTTGACCATGAGCACTACGCGCTTTGACAAGTTGCACTTGGTAATCGACATTGGCTTTTCGTAATTCCTCAAGGTCTTTGATCGCCAAGTCTTGAGTTTTGACCAAGTTTGTCAAGGCGGTTAGCATGGTATCGATATTTTCTGGTATACTTTGCACTTTGGCCAAAATGTCTCCATTCAATACCAAAGCCTTGCCACTATGTTCAGCCACCTCTTTCTGGTTCACGACCAGAGCCTCTACCAACGTCTTGATCTCCATCACATCCTCGTCCTTCTCGTTCGGTTTATCAACTATCGCCTCCAACCTGTCCAACACCTCCTTTTGTCCACTTATCACACCCTCCAAGCCTACATCCACTTTCATAGGCAATCCTTCAACAACATCCATCATCTTCTTCACATCTCCATCCAACTCCTTCTGAGTCGCCTCAAACTTCTCCTGAGCCTCAGCCATCCTCTCCAAACGATCAGGCAAAATTCGTGACGGTCCAAGAACCGTTTCCACTGAATCACTAACCCTGTTCACAATCATCTCAACATCGACAGCCTTGTGCAACATCGACTCCAGTCGTTCCACAACCAAATCCGCTACTTGCGCCCCGATCTCAAAGGCATTGATCGGTTCAATCAGCTTTCTAATTTCCAAGATGAGCTGTAGCGCAATCGCATCAATGTCAATAACAGGCTCTTTCATAGGCGGGAGGAGGGGTAACAAAGTCTCAACAATAAGTCCAGCCGTCTCTCTCTTGTCCGAAGCTAAATCAATCAACTGCGTAATGTGTGGTTTGACAGCTTGTGTGAGTCGATCCGTGAGGAGATCGCAGTCAACTGGGTCACTCCTGGCAGCTAAAATCATGGGTGAAAGAAGACAAACTATCTTGTCGATGAGACCGTCACTTTCTGCTGCAGGTACAACGGCTTCTTGTCGAACAACCAACTCCGAAATTTGTTCGCAGATAGTATTCCCAAGACCTTCAACCACACTTACACCCTCAACCCCTCCATTCTCATTCCCAAAAACAAGACTCGACAGTTCCGTTCTAACAACAGCCAACAACTCCTTCTGACTTTCCTCCAACATGTCCTTGATAAGCTGAAAGTCCAACTCCCCCCTCGCATCCATTTGAACATCTTCGAGTCCTCTCACAGCTGATTCCTGCAACTGCATCCTGAACAACGAAATGACATCTGCAATCTGAGCTTCCGTACTCGGATGAAGCGCCGATCCATTCTTCGCAGCACTTTGCGCAATCTCCTTTCTCAGTTCAGCAAACTTGGCTTCCAAAATCTCCTCAACAACATATTCAACCCGATGCACCTCCATATTGTTTGTTGTAAAGTCTACCGAAGGCGCAGGTTCATGTGATATCGAAGACAAGTCTGCCAAATTATCAGGAAGTGACGAACGACGACGAGAATGATGAAACCGATTCTTCGTCCCAAATACATCGTCATCCGAAGTTGAGCCTCCTCGGTCTTTCGATCGAAGAGTAGTACGCCTCTGAGTACGACTCAATGAAATCGCAGGAACATCGTTGTCATCCATCGAAGGTTTCCTAAACGATTCAAAATTTTCGGGAGAACAAAGCCTCGATCTGACGGTCCTCCTCGTTCGTTCTTCGTTGGCTAAAGCTTTGAACAACCCGGCAGGGACCGTGTTGTTGGATCCAACAGGATGTTTGAAATCTAAAGGTACAGGTGCGCAACAATTCTTCGTGCCGCTCGCAGCAGAAAATTCTGGTTTGCCATCTTCATCACTATCATCCATATCATCAACATCTTTATCTTGTAACGCCTGATCCTCAGGTGAAACAAGATCTCTAGACGGAACAAACGGTCCATCAACATACAGAGGCCGAGCAACAGCAGAAAGTCTAGCATGAGCGGATGGTTCTGCTGGTAAATCTTGGTTAGAACCAGGATGTGAAGATCGTTTCATAGCAGCACCACGAGGCGAGTCCACATCCCGGGGAAATTTGAACGAAGCCATGTTGCCTCCCTCCTCCATCGAAGTCGCCGACCCACGTCTTTGTCTCTTCTCTCGCCCTTGGGTCCAAAATGATGAACCTTCTTCTTTACTTCTCGGAGGTGGCGGCAATGATTTAGGAAATTCAGGAATAGGCATTTGAGGAACACTAGGTGGAGGATGAAATGTGAAACCTTCACTACTAGGCTTAAAGACGGGCGCGGCGACATTGAGAGGTTGAGACAGGGAGGGATCATGGGAAATTTTGACAGGTGACGAAACTATGGATGCACGGGCCACGAATGGTTTTGCAGAAGGATTGAGATCTCCTTTGCCGAATGAAGGTTGTTGCTGATGATAAGCTTCAGTTGTTGTGGGGTAAACTTCCTCAGACGGGTTGTGCGAATGGGCCCGAGCAGGATCATGTGTCAAGTAAGGCAACGAGTCGCTCCCGGAACACGGCAATACCTGAGACGATACAGCTGGAGAGAAATAGGGAGGTGCCACCAAAAGATATGGTGTCTGGTGATCAAGTGCAATATTATCATCTTCGCTGGAATTAGATACCATATCTTCTTTCCGTGGAGGTAGGAATGGTGCAGTGGTTTCTGGCGGATGAGGAAAATTGGGAATTCTCCTGGGTTTGTCAAGGTTGAACCTTGCAGCACGACGGCGCAATCTACGCTCAATGCGTACACTACGAGCCCTTTCTTCGTCAGAAGGATTGGACCACTCGTCAATACTCTAGATGATAAAAGCATTGAGCAGAGATTAGCCAAGTACATCACTCATCTTACCTCTCCATCATCGGATGAGTCCGTTGCAGTCCATTCACCGATAGCATCCACGTCATCTGTGGCAATATGGCTTGCTCCCTTCTCTTCCTGCACATCCAAACTACCCTGATCTTCCCTGTGCAATATTGAGGGAGCAAGATCACTTCCTCCGAATGACCCAAGTGACAAATGAGTTGAAAATTTAGAAGCTTGTTTGGAGTGATGCTTGCTCCGGGAAGATGACGCGTGATGGCTAACACTATGATCTGTCTGGTCACCATCCTCATCGATTTCCATGTCCTGAGTAGCATCACGGTCGGACTCATCCTGTTTGTCATCTTGCTGCACCTCCTCTTCTGCCGGCTCCTCTTCTTCTGGAATTTCTAGACCAAATCCTCTAGCAAAGTCTATTCGCCCTTCCGATGGGTGAATAGTGGACAGAGATGGCAGACGAGCACTTGCAGTAATATTTTTCCTGATTTGGACAGGTGGAGCATTTTCCAACACATAAGGCGACCCAGGCTGTGGGTGATCACTACCCAAAATTGCATCGTGACCGAAGGGATTCGACAACGCGACCTCCTCATGAGGAGACCAGGTATAAGTAGGAGCCAATGACTTGGTATAGTTATGTCGAGGCGGGAGAAAAGTAGAACCAGGGGTGGATCTATTCCCAGGGGAAGGTGAAAATCCAAATTGTGGTTGAGGCGAAGCATTGAGAGAATTCAGAGTTGAACCCTCTGTTGACTGCTGAAGCTGGTTGAGCTTGTAGAAGAGAATATGGGGGTCGGCAGGGTTAGAGACCTGATGCGGATATTTATTGATACAATAGACACGTGCCGGAGAAGAGAGGACTTTACCGAGGCAGCCCGAGCATGAGGTGCATAAATATGGGGAACATTACTCCCCGAACCACGCTCCACACCCAGTCGTTCCAGTTTCTCTTCAATAGCTTGCTGTTTCATTTCATCCCAAGCAGCCTGACGTGTGAAAAAAAAATTGAGTTTATCTGAGCGTGAGCACCGGAAAACATAACGATGCACCTTCCCAGGTAGGAACACGTCCAGAACCTCGGGCATCATACACCTCCAAACATCAGGGGGATAAACTTGGCGTGTGACAAGTTCAACGGGTTCAACGGGTTCAATGGGTTGTTCCATCTTGCCTAGGCACGAGGGTGTAGGTGACCTGGCCCATGGTTGTCGAATAGGTGTAGAGCCGTTTTCATCTTGAACAGTCTCCTTGGGTAGGTTGACGACCATCCTTTTAGATTTAGCAGGGGGGGTAGGGCTGATAGGTATACCTGGGGGAATGGGACTCAGCTTGCGCGCGGGGCCGCCGAGTACAGCTTTTGGAGGACCACCGATACTAGATTGTCTCCTTCTGTGAGAGAACGGAGGTAGCTGACCAGGCGCCAGCATGAGAGATGGCCGCGAAAAGTGAGCGGGACCGTGAGGGCCACCTACAAGGGCCATAGGAAAGGGTGGATGGATGCCAGCTGCAGCCAAATGAGCCACACTGGGAGAATTTGGGTGATGGGTCGGTCTGTTGAGAGAGTCAGCGGTTGGGAAGGGCTGAAGGGGAGTCTGGGACGCGTTGTTCTGAACAGAGAAAGATGGGAGAAAGCCTTGCTGGAAGGGAGTGGGTAGAGCTGGCGAGTAGGGAGAGGCAGACTGGTGAATGCTGAGATTGGGAGGAATATTGAGGCACAGTGGAGGGTCTCTCGGCCTGGCCATGACTAGACGTACCAACCTATCCTTGTATCATTCGCACCTCTGTCACATCACGCTCTCCTCTGGAAAAAAATTAACAGCCTTCCTCTCCTCAGACCATGTCCCTCCTCCGCCCCCTGTTACGCACACCTTTCAGACTTCCATGGGGCGCTTCAAATTCCATCCCAGCTCGCTTCAAAAGTTCACTTCTGGACATACCAGTTGCAACAGATCTTCCGGACATCGACGTATGATTCCTATTCCATTTTTCTCCTTTCAAGTATTTCATTCTTGTTGCAGCCCTCCAAACTCGAAATTCACCATACAAAACATCCCAAGCCCCTAACCCCGTCGAAAGACCTCGTCTTTGGACGGTCATTCGTTGGTACAATCATCTTGAGATTTCCAGATGTTCATCCCTGGTATTTTTAGACAGACCATATGTTGTTGATCCCATGGTCAAACTTGTCTGGCTGGGCTGCCCCGCGTATCAAACCATGTACGTTCTTTCCTCGTGTTATGTGGTACATATTCACAGATATCTTTCAAACCCAGATGGTCCCCTGTCACTTGATCCTAGTTCGACTGTCTTGCACTATGCCCAAACAATCTTCGAAGGGACCAAAGCATATCGCAAGGCTGACGGCACCATCCTATTGTTTAGACCTGATATGAATATGAAGCGTATGAACACCAGTGCCCGACGAATTGCACTCCCAGTACGTTTTCACTTTTCAAATAGCTGATGTGTCTCAAGGTCTCGCTCAGAATTTCAACGGAGATGCTCTCTTGGAGTTGATCAAACGACTTGTCCTACTCGATCAACACTGGATACCTACTGAGCCAGGGCATAGTCTCTATATCCGACCAACCATGAGTGCGTCAAATAAGCTTTGCTCTGGGCACATCTAACTTGCCTATCAGTTGGAACGCAACAGGTCATCGGTGTCTCTCCTCCCACCGATGCCCTTCTCTTCGTCATCTGTTGTCCAGTCGGTCCATACTACTCTCATGGCTTCAAGCCCGTATCGCTTTACGCCACCACTGAGTATATCCGTGCTGCTCCAGGCGGTATTTCTATTTCCTGTTCCATCTGCATTCGGCAGTTCTAATCTTCGTGTTCAACTAGGCACCGGGGCATTCAAACTTGGATTAAACTATGCACCAGGTGTCATGCCTCAGAAAGCGGCAGCTAAACTCGGTTATGCCCAAAATCTGTGGCTTCATGGTCCGGAGCACTATTTGACTGAGGTGTGTTATCACCTCATCCAGATTGATCCCAAGGCTAAGGTCCGACACTCAAGGTCGGGACTATGAATCTCTTCGTTGTATTCAGGCATGGAGATGGCAGTACGTGAATACCATATCGAATAGCGCGCTCACGCACAGATGTCATTTCCAGCACACGAAATCATCACTCCCCCTCTTGACGGAATGATTCTTCCTGGTGTGACCCGTGATTCAGTGCTCTCACTCACCCGCTCTCACGCAGATGGCACCCAAAGACTTGCACTTCCTGACAAATTGGTCGTCACCGAGCGCTCCGTCTCGATGAAAGAGGTCGAAGCTGCCGCTCACAATGGCTCACTCGTGGAAATATTCGGGGCAGGGACAGCAGCTGTGATCACCACCGTAGACAGAATCGGTTACTCAGGCAAAGATGTTCATATCCCTACAGGACCAGATGGTATGGGTCCTGTATCAAGAACCGTGTTGAAAGAGTTGGTTGGCAGGCAAACAGGCACTATCCCCAGCGAGTGGAGCGTCGTTGTGAAGTAATTGTGTTTTTGAGTTTGGGCCGATTATTGGTGCTGCATCTTGTTATCGTTTGGTTTATTTTCACACTCCTAACCTATCTATTTCTCTCAAAAACGAGAGTCGTGATTTGAACTGTACGTACGTCCCCAGAATGCTCATTCAGATCAATATCCCCATTTATTTGGTACCATTCCAGTGAGGTCTATCGATGTCGCGCGTGAAAGCTATCCTCAAATTTGTACTTCAGTCCGATTGACATCTTGACATCTTTTTGACTGGCTCGAGGCATCTCTGTCATCGTGTTGCCTTGACTGCATTTTAATGGATCTGTAGCAAAAGGTCGGATTTGACTCAAATTATTTTAGGACCGTCATCTCTTGAATCCGAAGCTTGTGTAGTCTCAGATAGGAGGTGTGTACGCATACCTGACATGGACAGGCTCCCGCTGTTCATTCTTCCTGTCCAAGCGACTTGGAGTATAAGAGGCCTCTGGCTACCCATACAACTACCAATGTCCAAATGGATCCGTCATGGTCAAATTGTTTTCTCCTATCCGCGGTCCTTGCAATAATTCTACTTGGCCAACTCTGGAGAAACAGACATCATCCTAGGCCATATCCGCCAGGCCCACCGGGTCTTCCAATCTTAGGCAATTTTTTTGACATACCTAGAAGCGCATCCTGGATCCGATTCGCAGAGTGGGGCAAGAAGTACGGTATGTCTAACCCGAACTCATTGGAATTTTTCTTTAAACAACCCGTCTTCTTGCGAAATATGCCGATCCTCTACTTAACTTCGTCCATTCGTCAAACACACATATCGTCACACGATATCCTACGACCGCAATCCATACCAGGTCCAGTCACCTACCTCAACCTTCTTGGACGTCCTCTCATAGTGCTTAATACCGCCAAAGCCACAATCGACCTCCTGGAGCGTCGAGGTGGCAATTACGCTAATCGTCCTGGATCAATCATGGTTGGCGAGATGTACGTTTTCTCTTGCTAATTTCGACGCTCATCTCGGACTCCATTTTCACAAAACCCAATTTGGGCTAGCATCGGTTACAAGGGTATGATGATCATGTCTCCGTACGATCACATCTACCGCGAACAACGAAAGCTGATTTCCGGGACCTTTGGGAAGAATCAGATTGTCCACCTCCACGAAAGCTTAGAAAAATTCGCATTGCAATTAGCGTGCAGCCTATACGATGACCCAGGAAATACGATAGAAATCGTCAGACAGTGTGTCCAAGAAAAACACGTTCCTATGTTTGCCATCTAATCTCCACCCAATAGGCACATCGGAAATCTACTTTTGAGCGTGATATATGGCTTGGATGAGGGAAGAGAACACACCGAGCACATCGCAACAGCATCTCAATGCGGTATGGAATTCCCCGACCTCGCTTTTCCCGGCAAGTTTCTCGTCGATTCACTGCCTTTTCGTGAGTCCTCACACACACTCTCTCTCTTTGTCATGGATCCTAATCTTCATTCTTACTCAGTGAAATATCTCCCTTCTTGTATTCCTCTAAGCCCTCGACGGCAGGCACGTCAATGGCGTGAAACTGCAGACAAGGTTCAAACTTTACCTTACAGTGAGGCAAAAAGACGGGTCGTGAGCTTTCCAGAAGAAAATTTTATCGCTTCTGTCACTCATCTTCAGTCTACGTTCCTAGGAGAACGGAGTGGCGCAGAGGTCTTTCTTGACTCAGACATTCGCTCGTCAGAGTGCCACAGGGTTGGAAAAGGAGCTATCAATGCTAACAGCGATTTTATTCATCGGTGAGTTGTGTGTGTGAGAGAGAGAGAGAGAGAGAGATGTGGCATCTCCGATGCTGACTGACTGTATCCTACAGCTGGGTCGGATACTGTGAGTTATTCACTATCAGATATCTGGCTACTTTGACGCATTAGGGAGGCCAAGATCGGGTTGGCTATGCGATCTGTGATTTTTTCCTTGATGAATCACCAGGACGCCCATCGGAGAGGCCAAGCTGAGATCGACAAGGTTGTTGGATCTGGCAGGTTACCTACCCTCAGAGATAGGGAAAACCTACCCTATGTCATGGCGTTCTGCAAAGAAACTCTTCGGCTGCATGTCCCAGCACCTTTAGGTAACTGTTCGCTATTCTGAAAACATGTCGAGTGAGTCATCGAGGAAACCTAGGGTTCGTTCATGCAGCTTCCTACGACGACGTCTACGAGGGTCATCACATCCCCGCCGGTGCCATGATTCTTTCTAACATCTGGTTCGGTCTCTCCCAGAAACAATGATCGATCCCATTATCCCTGAAAATACATTTGCTTTGCACACAGGGAAATTCTTCACGATCCCCAGAACTATCAAGATCCTTGGAAATTTGATCCGGATAGATTCAACACGTTCGACAAGGAGATTGATCTTGTCGAGCTCGTGTTTGGTTTTGGCCGACGGTAAGTCCAGCGGCAGCGTAAAAAAAAAAAAATAGACTACGTGAAAATTACTGAGCGTTTCCCTTCTTGTAGGCAGTGTCCCGGGAAATATTTTGTTTTTGATTTGTTGTTCATCACTGTTGCCACGTTTATGGCCGTCTTTGATGTTCGTCCCAGCGAGCCAATCGAACTCTCAAGCTCAACCTCGGGCGTTACTGTGTCTGTCGTCAATTTTTACAAAATGACGAGGCTCTCTTTTTTGACGTTCTCATTCCCTACAGGCGCGCTGAGACGCTCAACTGCATTTTGACCTACCGGAATATTGATGCTATGACCCTTCTTGAGCCAATACGGAAGACTGCACAAACACCCGAACACTCATAGTCTCTCAAACAGTCTGATAAAAGGTAGAAGAGTGTGGTTATAGTGCTGGTTATAGGAGACATTCCTGGGCCTTGTCTATGTGTACTTACTTGCCCTATCCTCCATTAAAACTTTGTGTCCACAACTGATGTATTTTGTTGTACACATGCCTTTTTGTCAGGATTGTACTCCAGTGGGATATTGAATGGCTTGTTGCAATAAGTCAATGCAGAGACTAGAAAAGCTACCACTCAGAATATTACCTACCTCTAAGTCTGTACTTTTGAGGCCAAGATCTCGGTCATCTTTGTTTGTGGATATACAGTAAGGGACGAAAGCATTATGTTTTCACCAAGTTCAATATCTCTTGAACCAGTGCAGATATTGACTTGAATTTTTTTTTGTAAGAGAAGCCACATTATCAAGAACATGCAGAGTAGCATGAGAAGAGGGAGAATTAACTATAAATTAACTATAAATTAAAGAGAAAGTGCACTCCAGAATGTTAGATTATGGATTGGCACACTAGGACATGGATAGGGGGGCCAAGACAATACCCCCTCAGACTACTACTATGGATCAAGACAACTCCACAGACCTCCCAAGATGACTAGGCTACTTCCTCAGAGGACCACTCAATCACCACTGCAAGACTCACCCAGTAAATGACAACAGCTGCCCCAACACAGATTCCTACTACCCTAATACATCAATCAACACAGCAACACCCCCAGAATACTATTGATCACACCTGCCACTCCACAAACTGTTGAAATACAAACAGGGAGGGTACAAACGGATGACGAGTATCAAGTAACTACACTACCTATATACTTGTGTCTCCATCATGTAACATACCTACCAACAATATATGATGTGATTGATCTCATCAGTTGCACTGCACAGGCTTGCATGAGATCCTAATTCCAACACAAACTGCCTACTTCAATGACTGGATAGCTGGAAGGAGAGCAAGAGCTGATTATAAAAGGAGGAGGGGGCATTAGGATACCTTAGTCCTCAACCTACGAGTTTAATGTCCAAGGTGAGACATATACTATACATCACACAGCCCTAACTTATGATAGGATATCTTAGAACTTGACTTAATTCCTAAAAGGTAGATATCAATACATAGTTGTCAACCTATGAGTTTGACATCTGAGAACTTAATTTCTAAAAGGTTATGGGCCCCAGCCCCAAGTGCTAAACAAAACTTGACAATACTTCACAGCATAACACAATCAGCACAATGTCCCATCCAGCTAGACCAACACCCACCTTTGCAGAAGATGATAAATTTGATAGTACTAACTGGCCATTGTAAGGGGACCCCTAACATGCTACTCCGGAGCCCGTTCCAGTCCTCCGGAGCGACCCAGAAGCCGATCCAATATTATGTAGTAATATTGGGTCTTACTCCCATCATTCCAAGAGCACTCCATTGCCACCCGGCACACTTTCCTTGTTCAGACCCTG
>Ga0153999_1001162_pt1 | contig 10666 bp, 12 predicted proteins | sample TSNC083MetaG_FD_104675 | JGI IMG/M metagenome (GOLD analysis project Ga0153999, IMG submission 104675) | Attine ant fungus gardens microbial communities from North Carolina, USA - TSNC083 MetaG | ecosystem: Host-associated > Fungi > Mycelium > Unclassified | place: USA: North Carolina, Lumber... | reverse complement strand
CCTTTCACCGTTTCCTTCATCGGCTCAATACTCGGCAGTTCAGCATCGGCAATACCGATTAAGTCAACGCCATCGCGGTATACACGGAAACCACTAAGTTTTTCAGGTACTTGATTCATGTTTTCCTCTCCTTTGTTAACTGAATAACGTCTTTAAGTATGAAATGTCATACTCAAGTGTGTTGCTTATCTCTCGCGCTGGCGACGGCGGTGTCATATAGGTATGGAATCGGATAATCCCGTCCATAAGGTCGGTTACCGGGTTCTCTTCTTTTAGGAATTCGACTCGACCACCGAGGATATACTCCCGCGCAGTGAAACCGTTCAGACGGATATTCTCACTGTCGATTACGGTATCGATCAGCCGGCGGTTAGTCGGCGCGTCGACCTTCTGCCAGTAGGTTTGAATAAATGTGTTGCCATGCCAGTCGAACATCCGGCGGATCGGGATAAACGCGTCCTTGGGGTCGGTATTAGCGGGATAGGCCGCCGTCCGGTTGCCCCAAAGCTTCCAACCACCGATAAAGTTGAGTGCCGTCACGATGCCTTCCCCGTTGAGATAATTGGCTTGCTGGAGATCTAAATACACCTCAGTGCCGTCAGCCAAACAAGCGCCATTGGCCTGCAGGTTATGATTGGACGGCGATACATACGGTACATCGTTATTCTCGGAATCAGTTTTACACAATACCCCAGCCGCTTGTGTCGACAAGTGATAGATGTCGCCGCCAAGTTTGACTTTTGGCCAGCAGGCAACCTGCCGTGTACTGGTGTAATTATTTTGATTTTTCCAGTTAGGGACATCGGTATATTTTTTTACAGTGCTAGTTGGAATGTCGGTTAAAGCCAGCGCTTTGAAAATTCCGTTGATGTTATTAACTTTGGCTGTCATGACGGCTGCCACCGTTGGATCATGTGACCAGCCGGAAGCTACAATCAACCCTGGCACAAGGCGGAAATAGGGGAACACTGCGTCGACAAGCTCCAAGCCCTCTTGTTTGCCGGTTGCACTGTCAATGCCGCCGACGATGTCGCCAGATGTAACCATGTCAGGAGCAATTTCGTTATAACTAGCCGTAATACTGGCTGCTTCCGCCGTAATGGCACCGCCATTAATCCGGCTGATAACGACATAGCCGTTGTTATCATACGCGGCATGATAATCGACTCCTGGCCGCAAAGTGGTTTCTCCTTGTTTGACAGTTAGAGACGATATAATAACTTCGCTGCTGTTGATTGTGCCAACGTTATTTGTTAGCGTGATCGCCTTATTTGCCTCTTTTTTATGCACAGTCGGATCAAGCACATTGATAAAAACGACTGGCGCCATATTGAATAGCGAGAAATGGCTTTTCATAAACTCGCACAGCGTGTACTTCTCCCAATCAGCATGATAGCCAAACTGACTGACCGCTTCGCCGTAGGTATAACATAGCACTGGCTTGTTAACTCCTGCCGGATCAGCTGCCAGGTGAACCGGCGCAGTGCCAAATACCACCGGCAACCCTGCGCTTACTTGCACAGGCGGCACAATGGACGTTGCTACCTCAGGTACATAGATTCCATGCCTGTAACCCATTTAATCGGCTCCTTTCCTGCAAAACTGCTGCACGATCTGATAGTGACGATAAAAAATAGACCCTGGCTGCTTGATTGCAGTTTGGGTCTTAGCTAAATCAGCTATAGGTACAAATAACTCTTTAATTTCTGGGCATTTCTCAAGCAAGCTAGTTAAATGCTCTGGCAGCCCATTTTTATACACTGTGTACTGCTTCAGGCTGCCACCCGGAATACTAGGGCCGCAGTAAATCACCCGCTCCGGCCCAGTTGTTGCTGCAGGCGTCGTCTTCTTCGTCATAATATACCTCCTCAATCGGACGGGGAACCGTCCATGTTGTTGTCATTTCGGCCAGCCAATAAGGCAGTGCCTGCTCTTCGGGCTGCTCCCATTTAAACGGGTATTCCACCCTGTATTTTTTAGCAAGAATACGCTTAGTAAAAAGTACCTGTCGAATATGCTCTATAAGGATAAGAGAATCGCGCCACCCTTGATTATCCTCGGCATAGGTACCTACTATGATTTTTACTGTTACGGTTCCTACCTCCGCCGTATCTTCACCTCTAATCAGACGAGGCGTGACAAACGGGAAATCAGGAAAATCCGTGTCGCCCTTAGGGGGTAAAAACCCGGACACAACCTGAGGGGACTTTACACACCCTTCGCTGGTTGCCAATTGGTATTCTTTTACCGTCGCTTCTAAGAACTTATTAAGCGCATCCAGCAGTTGTAATGCAATCATATATTTATCCCTCGCAAATACCGGTTTAGTTCGTGTTCGAAACGCTTGTCTAGACGCTCTTTGGCTAGTCTTTCGATTTTTCCGCTTACATCGGTATGCCCCATCATTTGCGGTACCGACGGACCGTAATGCTGTCCGATAGGATTTCTGGCGGCACTAAGCCGCCGATAAACACCTATGCCGTTCTCGCCACGTGCTAAAAATGCTTTCTTAAGCGTACCGCCTCTAGCCTTAAGCACTTGAGCGAAAATAGGCTTTTTCTGCCGTCCCACGCTGGGGGCTGAATTAGGGCGTATATTAAATTTAGATAATGGGATTGGGCTACCTTTCACTCTAACCGTAGCCAAAAGATTGGATGCTGATGCCTTGGAGACTCGTATTTTAGACCAAGCGCCTTCAAGTTTGACTGTATACGCTTCCCTGGCTTGGCGGCTGGCATCGGTACGGATGCCAGCTACCACGCGGTTGGCCACATTCGCCAGCATATGCGGTATTTTCTCCGGCATGTGGCCCATCAGTGTTGCGGCAAGTTTTATTTGGTTAGCATCAAGATCGATCATTGTTTGTCGCCAAGACGATTTCCAGCATATCTGTACCGCTAACTTTACTGACAAAATATAGCTTGCCATCTAGTTTCAACCGCTGGCCACGGACCGGGACTTTTTGAAGGTCAGTCTGTTTTACGAATAGGATGATTTCATCCAGATATAGGCCATCGATCTGACTTCTTTGTCCGCCGTCGCGCTCACGGATTACTTGGTCGTCAACGACGCAGAGCAGCCGCTTGCCGTCAATATCATGCCAGTCGGCAAATTCGTCGGCATTAAAAAAAACCGCCATATCAGCGGCTATTTGATCTTTAAAGCCCATATTTACAACACCGTCCCCACATACCAACTATCGACCATAGTCGGGATCGGGAGTGGCCGTGATTGTAGAGCTAGATATCTTACTGGAGGTTTGTTCTGCAACCAGGATTTTGGCACACGGGACAAACTAAATGTACCGTTAACTACATCGATGATCGATGCGTAGGCCATAACAAAACCGGTGGATACTGAATTCGATGACGCCATGATAACCGTACCGTTTGGCAACAATGGCTTTTCCTCGTTATCTACAGGGTCGACATACCATTCTTCATAGGTATACACGTCCAAACCGATTTCATTTAGCCTGCACAGGAAACAAGTTCCGTCCGGGTCTGTGCTTCTAGGAGCCAGAGTACCAAAATTTGCGTTTTGCATGGAAAACAGTTTTTCAATGTCGGGATGCGCCAAAAAGGCATCACCTGCGCCGGTATCCATAATACAATGTGTTGGCGTAAAGCCGGATTTCGCTAACTCCCTTTTCCAACGCTTTAAGTCCTTTATAGGGTGACTGTTCGCATCTGACGCCGTATAGTTCCATTTAGCTTTAACGCCTAAAGTTTGCTTATTGGTAAGCTGAAAGTCAATAAGCTGATTAACCCCCTCACCAACAACAGGGATTTTTCCGGTTGCAAGCGCCTGAGCCACCATCCACTCTTCCCGACGAGCAATTGCGTTTTCAAATTCAGCTAACTTGCTGCCTATTAATACCGCCAATCGATCATCAGGGCTTTGGCCGGAATAGATGTTTTCGCCTGGTAATCTTGTTTCTAAATCTTCCCCGGTAAACGGATAGTCCGGCGCCACTAATGGCGGCCTATAGGTACTTGTAGTAAACCCGTCTGTTTCCATTGTTGTACTGCCAATGCGCTGCGAAACAAAAGGAGCGAGCCTGCGCTTGCCTTTCACGATATCAATATCAATTGTCGAGGTAATGGTGGGTCTTACTTGCGAAAAGAAGGTATTTGTTAAAAATCTTCTCGCGGGCTTCATATTTTTGACGGCCATTAAGAGTGTCCGCACACTAAACATATCAATAGGCATTATTTAACCCCTCCTGTTATACCGGCACTGCCGATTTGATAAAAATCCCGATTTTACGGCAAGCTGTTTTATGGGTATCCGATGTGTCACTGCCCCCGAAAATCAACTTGTGGCCGTTATACTCGCCAGTCAGATAGATTGGGGCTAGAACGTCAGCCGCTGTAGCATCCGTATCATTAGCGAGCACAGCATATGGGAGCTCTACGCCAGTATTCTTACTAGAATCAACAGCAACTGCTTTCCCACTAGCCGTTACTATTCCTAGTACGGTCCCCCTTGCCAGTTTATTGCCACTTGCTATAATTACGGCATCGGTTACTATCGGAAAGCCCGATCCAGTAACAAACAGGTTATCATAATCGACGGCAGCCGTCTGTACCGCTAAATTTTCATTAAATCCCATGTCTTACTTCCTCCCTTCGTTTGCGGCTGCCGCTATTTTAGCCGCTGCTGCATTTACCTGAGCCGCTTCTTCTTCACTAGCACTTGGCGCGGGCGATGCCGGCACCTGTGTCAAGTTCGAGGCGGCAACATCTTCAAGCGTGTTTGTCAGGTGTTGTGTCCGCTTCTCTTTTTCAGCCGCAATAATTTTAAGGGCAACCGCCTCAGCACTGGCTCCTGTCTCATATCTAGCGGATGCGATAATAGCGTCATTGCCTGGTAGTGCAATAGCGTCAAGCGCCTTGTGGCGGTCGCGTTCAGCTTTGACCCCCAATTCAAAAAGCTGATTGTAAAGCTCGGGATGTTTAGCTTTTAGTTCGTTTAAATCCAAAATCTTCTCCTCCTCATTTTTTATTTCTGTCGCAGATGAGACATTGACACTTGCCTGAACAGTAGGTACTGTCGCAAATGGTGACAAATCGAAGCTTTTTCCGGCAATATTGAGCACCTTACCACTCATGGACGCCGATACTGCTATTCCTTCAATTTCATCGGCAAACCCCATGTCTACGGCGTCTACTGCCGTCATCCACGTGGTGGCGTCCATCAGGGCAATAATCTCGTCTTTTGTTTTCTTGGTACAACGTGAAACGTAAGTTGCCACTAACGATTCTTTTATCTTGTCCAGGAAGTCTGCCATCTCCCGCATATCGCCCGACTGATAAGATCCCCATAAAGACAGCAGTGGGTTATGGATCATCATCATTGTCCCTGGCGGCATGATAATTTTGTTGCCGGCCATGGCGATAACCGATGCGATGGACGCGGCCAGGCCGTCAATGTATACTGTGACGTTGGCGGGGTGTTGCCGGAGCATGTTGTGGATGGCTTGGCCGGCAAAAACACTGCCGCCAGGACTGTTGATATGCACATTGATTTGCCCGACATTGCCGGCAGTAGCCAGCTTATCTTGCACCATTTGCGGTGTCGCTGCGTTATCGTCCCACCAGGATGAGTCAACAACGGGTCCACGAATAACAATATCCAGTGAATTCTGTGTTACATTAGTCGGCATCAATATCTCGTTCCTGACTTGATAGTGTTTGTTGCGTCCGTTCATATACAAGACCTCCCTCCTTCATCATTCTTTCTTCCCTGACGCGTTCGCGGTAATTGGCCTCCCAGTCACCTCCCGTCAGTTCCGTTGTTTCCCGCGCCATGGTACTAAAACAGTTCTGTACCCTGACAACAGCCGCATCCGCTTCCTTTTTGGGATCAATCTGCCCTGGCGATGGCCCGTTCCATTCGGCATTACAGTAGGCTTTACGGATGGCAGGGTCAGAGAAAAACCCCGGCGCCGGCACTCTGCCGCGCGCAACGGCTTCTGCCAGCCATTCTTCATAAATTGGTTGGCAAAAATCGCAGGCCAGCCAGTCACGGCGCATGCGGAAATACTTCCAGGCTTCCAACAGTGCCGCACGGGAAGCGGAATAGGACGCTGTAAAGTGCTTGACTAAGAGCTCCATTGGAATTTCAAGCGCAGCCCCAATCTGCCTAAGAAGCGACATTACAAACGGGTCAAAACCCGCATTCGGCCTTGTCGGGTTGATTGAATCTAATTTTTCGCCTGGACGTAGTTCAACAACCGTCCCGTTGCCCAGCTTTATAGCATTTTGGGCATCGTCATCAATGGACTTGCCGGACACAATGCCGGGCAATTCATCTTCTCCAAGCCCACCGGTGTTATCTGCTGCATCAGAGGTGATTGCTACAGTTAATAGGCCGGATACAACGGCGGCCATGACCTCTGCTTCCGTATAGCGTCCTAGCTGCTTAATGATTTCAATGACCGGCGCAAGCTTGGGCACCCCGCGGCGCTGACCTGGCCGCTCCATATCCTTTAGGTGCAAGACATTGCGCCGACCCGTTTTTGCACCAAACGCCCGTACCTTTGTCCATTCGTTCAGTTTTGTATTAACAGTGCTTAACGGGTGGTACTTGGCAATGTAGTAAGCAACTGGTTCGCCATACCCTCCAAGCTCTACGCCTTCCATAACCGGCGGCTGTTCTAAGATTCCCAGTGGGTTACAAACCCTGTCGGCTTCCACGAGCTGCACGCAGAGGTTATATACACTCCCTGCCCGGGCAACCGCCGGCAACAATACAAAGACATCGCCGGACATCAGCGCCGACAAAAAAGCCAGCTGCTGCAGCTGGTAGAAATCACTGGTAAGCGCTGCATCGCAAGTCTTGCTATCAGCCCAGAGTGCAAATTCCCTCCGTACGGTTTCCCTCCATTGGTTAGCCTCATCATCAGACATTTTCAGGAATTTTGCATCGGCCTGCGGGTTTAATTGTAGGCCGATGCCGACGACGTTTGTCCTTTCAGTCTTAAGCGCCCCACAGGCGAGCGGGTTGCCCATGTATAGATCCCGGCATTTTTGGCGTAAGTCCACAGTGTTTAAAGTAATGTCATCATCAGGTGATCCGCTGTGATACATCCATCCCAGCATAGAAGTCTTTGTCCGGCTAGCGCCATGGTGTGAGTAACCGGAATTCAGCAACTCTAAGCGCCGCCGCGAAACTTCTCGCTTGAGCGCCCTCTCAGGAGACAGAACGCCTATCGCGCGGTCTAATATGTTAGTCATATGGGATCACTCGCCTAAATCGTCTCGCCCCCCGGCCCTGTAGTCTTTCGACTTCCTGGTGCCAAAAGCGGATGCGCTCGGCAATTTCACCCGCATCTGCCCGCGTCAGTGTTCTGCTGCCCAGCCGGTATTCTTTGCTTGCGGCTAACGCTAAGTCGGCATCCATCCATGCTTTTAAGTGCTGGCGGGCTTGCTCTAATGTCCATGTTGACAATATGGTTTCCTCCTATCAAACCGAAACGCCGGAGCTTAACACCCGGCGTTTGCGTGGCTGGCCTGTCATCGGTGCCAGCTGTTCCTTATTCATTTGAGCCAGTAACTCTAAGTTCGGGTTCAAAATTTCTAGCGCTGCGGTGGCGTATTTACGGATATCTAATGGTTCGTTGCGAGCGCCAGATTTTTTTACCCATTCAATCCGGGGTTTACCCATACTGTACCTGATTTTTCGTTTTTCTGAGGTTAATCCCTCAAAATAGACCTCGTCGTAGCCTGCCTCTGACTCACGCGGGAAAACGCAATAGCCGTCTTCATCCCGGCCAGATATCTTCAGTCGATTCAATACGGTCTCTTTGCCGGTGTCGTCTCCGACGGGGAATAGCGCAATATTAGCACGGTTACTGCGCGTATGCTTCCCGACCAACGGCACACCAAGACCGCCTTTACCCTTAATAGCGAACACGCGACGCTGCTCCTTACCTTTAACGAAAGCGTAGACCTCTTGAGTAAAATGTCCACCGGAATCGATACAGGTACAGAGAACTTTGTACTGCCGACCAGACGAGTTGCGCCAGGTTTTCTGCAGTACCATATCTAAGTCATCCCAGATTTGCCTTTTGCTTAAGTCGCCCATAATGCGGTGCGTTTCAATGCCCCATGACCGTTTACCTTTGCCCCAGCCAACGATTTCATATTCCAGCCATGTGTCCTGCACGTCAACGGCTGCAGTCAGTATAAGAACACTATCAGGGATAACGATAGACATGTCTGTGTGTCTACCGTATTCTTGTCGGTGCTCCTCTAAGGCTCCTGCGTCTAGAGACTCGCCGTCATCTTCAACCCAGCATTCCCCTAACACGGTATTAACGAAGGTTTTTAGCTTGTTCGTGTCTTTTTGGGCTTTTAGCCATTGTGTAGCGCAGTCCGCCCAGGAGAAAAAGCCTAACGGGCTATATAATGCGCTTATGTGGTATCCGCGTTTGGACTTATCCGGATAGTCAGGGTTAGTCGGGCGCCACTCGCCGTGCTCCAACATGCGCGTCTTATGATGCTCCTTAATCACAATACCGCATGACGGACAGGCCATGTGCGCTTTTTGCGGCAGCTTTTCTCCTTTATCGTCGACAGGAATGATAAAGTTCGCCCACTGCAGGTCGTGCATATGACCGCACTCAGGACAGGGAACAAAATACTTGCGCTGGTCGCTGTCCATGTAGTCCAGTTCAATGCGCGACGCGCCGGATATCGTAGGTGTTGACGCCTTATAGATTTTTCGGCGCGTAAAATTCCTTGTCCGGGCAATGGCCAGATCGGCCGGGTCGCCTTCTCCCTCTACGTCATCCGGATATGCGTCAAGCTCGTCTAAAAATAAATAGCGGATGGACGCCGACCGGAGACCGGCTGCGGAGTTAGCGCCAGCCAGGAGCAATATGCCTCCCGGGAACTCTTTACTAAGAATTGTATTGCCACTGTCCCGGCTGCGTGCTACTTTAATCTTACCTTTTAAGCAGGGCGCGTCTTCTGTCATGGGGCCTACACGCTGCCGGCTAAATCGTTTAGCTAAGTCTACCGTTGGCTGGACAGCCATTGCGGGTCCAGGCTCCTGGTCGACGATATATCCAAGCCAGCAGGTCGCCCCGTCTGTCGCGCCGACTTGCGCTGCTTTCATATGCACAACTTCTTTTACGGGGCTATTGGTCGACAGGCTGTCGAGTATTTCGCGGTTAAAGGGAAACCGGTCTGTTCGCCATCGACCCGGCTCGGCGCTCGTTGTTGTCCTTAGATACCTGTTTGCGTCCGCCCACTCCGATACAGTAAGAGATGATGGCGGCAGTAATGTCGATGTGATTTGTAACAGGTCTCGCTCAATTCTCTTCATGGCCATTACCTTGATTACGGCGTAAAGACTCCGGTTTCCACTCCGCTAGTTCGCTTAGTGCGTCATAGATTTCGCGCTTAATAATTTCCTGGACGTCAATCAGTTCCGTAGAAGCCATAACCTGAGGTGCAGCCCGCGGGGGGATGGCCAGTAGGCGATTCCTCACCCCTAGAAGCAGTTCCTGAATAATAGGGATAATATAGTCTGACCGATATATTTCATTTCTTAATTCAGCCAGTTCAATTTCGGCTTTCTCGCGTTGGGCTCGGGTCAACAGTGTCTTTTCCTGTGTCAAGTCAAGATCTTCATCAGAGCTGGTCGCCTGTGTCAACCGATAATCTAAATATGCTTGTACAGCTTCAGTAAGTATGTACTTCCCTCTGCTGATTTTATTTAAGACCCCGGCTTTTTCTAGGTATTGAATACGCCGATCGGTAATGCCGATGACAGCAGCCAATTCCGATGTCGATACTATGCTTTTTCCGTTGATTGACATTTTTATCACCTCTCAGCTTCCGAACACGAACCGAACTTTTTATGTCTGTCACTAACGACTTTTTGGGGCTCGCAAGACCCGTAAGGCGGCTACCCCCTGCAAAGTACCTTAAATTTCCAGCAGATGCCGGACGCTCATCGTTTCCTCTTCATCCGTCTATTGCTTCGCTCGCATATCCCTACGCCTGGCCGCATCAACTCCCGGTAATCCGGTTCACGCGCTCGCTTACGGTAGGTGACGCAACGCCGATCAATGTAGTAGACGTTAGCTGCCTTGCATTGTTGGTTGTCGTAGTGCTGGCAAGATGTATTGTTGCAGTAGATCATGGCGTGGTCACCTCCCCTGATTTTAAGCATAAGAAAAACCGTCCTATTCGGACGGCTTAACTCTGGCTAATATGTCTGATTTAAAAAACAGTCGGTCTTTTGGCGTCTCTTTTACCGGCACTAGCTTCCCCCGCTTAATCAAGTCAAATACGTTCTGCCGGCTGCAGTTTAATATCTGCATGACTTCTGCCGTATTAATTAATTCTGTCTGGATAAACTGAACCAGATCATCCCTGGTTTTGAAATTATACTCACTCATCGCTTTATCATCCCTAGCACTCTATTGAGCGCCATTAATACCAGAGCTACAACAATTAAAGTATCAGTTATCTTCCATGGGGCTTCTGGATTTCTTGTTAACCCATACAGTAGTGTCATTACAATAAAAAACAAATCACCGTATTTTTTCAGCCAGTTCATAAATCCTGATGGAAGTGATATAATATATTTAGGGTAGGGAGAGGTTTTATCCCCTCCCTGGTCTGGCTCACTTACGTCGTTTACGCTT
>Ga0153999_1001161_pt1 | contig 10676 bp, 9 predicted proteins | sample TSNC083MetaG_FD_104675 | JGI IMG/M metagenome (GOLD analysis project Ga0153999, IMG submission 104675) | Attine ant fungus gardens microbial communities from North Carolina, USA - TSNC083 MetaG | ecosystem: Host-associated > Fungi > Mycelium > Unclassified | place: USA: North Carolina, Lumber... | reverse complement strand
TTTACAAAGACCGTCCGAAACTCCCGGTAGCTTCAAAAAAATTTATTGATGATGCCTTTGTAAGCGGCGATTATGATCGGGTGTATCAGGACATCCGCAAAAGTGAAAAACAATCCAAAGAGATTCTGTTGGACTTTGTACAGGATTATCCAAACACATTAAAAGAGGAAAAGATAGATACGGTTCTTGAACAGGCAAAATGGAAAAAGCAGAAGGATAAAGGAGTATAAATGTAAAACTTGCATTTGTAAGAAAAAAACATACAATAAAAATATCGTTATATATCCAAAAGATTTTTCATACATTAAGAGCCTTAGAATGTCTTACTTTCGAAGGGGGGAGATTGCTTGATTGAAAGAAACATTAAAGCAATCGAAGTTATTACCCCCCTCCCCTCTAATAGCATATGAATTCTTTGACAGAGTTATCGCTTTGTATTGGGACCAAGTCCTTCCTTTTTGGCATTGCGATGCATTTTTGTACTATTTACTGTAATGTAACTTTAGTCGTGTGAGGTTCACAAAAGCATTCTGCCATGTTATAATGAGTTAACACAATAGATCGGAGGCGGCAAAGTTGAAAATACATGAATCGGGAGAGAATTATCTGGAAACGATTTTAATTTTATCAAAAAGGAAGGGTTCAGTTCGCTCTATAGATATTGCAAATGAACTGGACTTTTCAAAACCGAGTGTCAGTATTGCGATGAAAAATCTTCGGGAAAATGATTATATAAAGGTAGATGAGGATGGCTTTATCACGCTGACCAATAAGGGGCAGGGAATAGCAAGTTCAATGTATGAGCGGCATCTGTTCCTATCAAAGTGGCTGATGGATATGGGTGTTGCAAAGGAAATTGCCGAGAAGGATGCCTGCCGGATGGAACATATTCTCAGCAGTGAAAGTTTTGAGGCGATGCGAAAGTATTGCGGTGATATAAATTCAGAAACGAAGGAATAACCGCTGCTCTGAAAATAGAAGATGATTATACCGGTCTAATGATATTTAAGGCATTGTATAGGTTAAGTCTTCCATAGCCCCATTGTGTATTGGGATACTCCAGAGTGGTATCGCGGATGCAGCCGCGGATGAGATTGGCCTGGATGCGGCTTGAAGTTAAGGCGACTTCGTTTCCGTCAATGATACCCCATTGCAGCATCAGAGCACAGGCGCCTGCGGTAATTGCTGCGGCTACACTGGTGCCGCTCATTTGACCATAGCCGGAAGGGAGAACACCGCCAACATTTACCCCGGGGGCAACTAAATCCGGAGCTGTGATAGGAAGTCTGGTTGGACCTCTTGACGAGGATGTGTATAGAGAAGTGTTTTGGCTGTTATAGGCGCCGGTAGTGACAGTGCCAATAGCCGTGGCAGGTGTAACGATTGTATAGTTAGGTTCCGGTGCCAGAAATCTCGTATCCGGATCAATAAAGCCGGTCATCGGAAGCCATGAATGGTATGTTCCGTTTAGAATGATTTCTCCGTGAACCGTAATCGTCCATATCCCAGGTGTCGGGAAGAATATTCTGATTCCTGTAAACTGATCCCCACGTCCCCTGATTGGCAGATAATATTCGACCATAACCCGGGATCTTTCTAAAATCAGGTTAGCGCTATAAGCAGCGCCTGAGCGGACCGGAATCTTAGGGATTAACTCGCCGGTAGGTGATGTGATAGACACCGACAGCCGGTCTGATGCGCCATTCCATAATGTCAGATAAATATCGTCAGCCTGATTGCCAACTAATAGCTCAATATTCTGTGCCTCTCCACTATTAGAGAGCCTTCCATAGGCATGGTGACCGGCCTGGCTTTCATTTCCTGCGGCACAAGTCACGGCAACGCCATTAATTCCCGATACTCTTGTCAAATATTCTTCTATGATACTAAAGCCATCATGACTGCCCATATTGGAACCGACGGAGATGCAGATAGAAACCGGACGATTCAAAGCGGCAGCTTTATTTAAGATATATTGAATGCCGAGCATTAAATCGCTTGAAGTATATGCATTTTCCTGCCATTGTGGAAGCAAATAATGCTCATAGAAATAGGGCTGTGCTCTTTTGAGCTTTACGGCGATAATCTCCGCTTCAGGAGCGGCACCGATATATTCACCGCGGTCGACTCCGGCGGCAACGGAGGCCAGAAATGTGCCATGGCCTACGGTATCTTGATGAGGTACAACGTTTAAGGGGACCTCCTGGTGCAAGGCCGTATTTATTTGTTCTTGTGAATATTCGCTGCCAAAGTGAAAGCCTTCGGGAGCACTGCCGGTAACGGTTTGATCCCAGATATATTTGATTTTACTGCTCCCATCTCCATATCTAAAGTTATCCTTCGTATAATCAATGCCGGTATCAATAAAACCGACTAAAGTTCCCCTTCCCCGCAAGTTAAGATAGGGATGCCGCTGTACCTGCATAATACCGGAAGCTTCCAAGCTCTGCTGATCCAATAAACCAACTACGATCGGGAGAACGCTTAGGATATCCGATCCGATTTCGGCGATGATGCTATTTATCTCGCTGCGATTGGTATAGCCGATATAGTATCCGCCGACTAAATCCGTACCTTTATGGATATTGTGCGTTTGCCTGAAATATTCATTTCCTGAAGCGCTATTCATCATAACGAGAGGAACGGTATCCGGCAAAACAATAAAATCCTCAAGGGGCATTTCTTCCGACGATTGATTTCCGTTCATATACCTGCCTCCGGAGCTATTTAGTTTAATATATGAGTGCAGCGGGTAAAAATATTCTCTATAAACCTCCATTATTAATGGAGGGTACCTATTTAGAGGGTTATTCCGTTATCGACAATCATTACCTGACCGGTGACGGCTTTTGCCTCATCGGAGGCAAAAAACAAAATGGCATTGGCCTGATCAAGTACTGTGGCTTGCGGAAGGGTCATATTCATATGCATAGCACACTGGTCGGCAAAGGCCGTATCAAAGGTTTTAACCTTTTCCGGGGCACTAAGCGGCGTTGGCGTGGGACCGGGACAAATAGCGTTACATCGAATCCCCTTTCCGGCGAATTGGATGGCGATATTCTTGGTCATCCCTATGACGGCGGCCTTAGCCCCGGAGTAAGAGATACCGGCACTGCCAAAAATACCGCCAATGGAGGAAATATTCACAATTGAGCCGTAAGCGGCCGGTTCCATATACTTAAGTGCTTCCTTTGTCATCCAGAATACGGAGGTCTGATCGATTCTTATAACTTCATCCCACCACTCATCGCTGCATCTTGTGATAGGGAGATGCTTATCGGCAATACCGGCATTATTTACAAGAATATCAATCTTTCCGAAAGCAGCAATGGTTTCTTTGACAATATGGACACAATCCTCTTTTACACTGACATCGCCGCTGACGGCAAGTGCCCTTAAAGAAGTGCCGCCGGCGGCAGTATTAATTTCATCAGCAACAGCCTGAAGTTTTTCTTTGCGGCGAGCCGTTAATACAAGACTCGCTCCTTCACGGGCAAACAGGCGGGCAGTCTCTTCACCGATTCCAGAGCTTGCGCCGGTAATAATTGCAACTTTATAATCCAATCTTCCCATTTATAATTCCTCCTGGTCTTTTGATTCAATGATAGCACAATCAACGGCTCAAAACAACTTGACTTTGCCGATAATCCATGTGACAATAGCGATATTACAAAACATATGGAGGTTAAATATGAAGAAACGGAAAAAAAGCAGCGGTCTTTTGATACTCATCTGTGTTTTTGTGATTATAATTGCGGCCGGCGGCACTGCGGTAGGATATATCTATTTTACGAGAGAGCAATTGCCTACAGCTGAAGAAATTTTTAATCAATATGTGACGCTGCTTCAAGAGGGAAATTATGATGGCATATATGAGCTGATTCACGATGATGTGAAGCAGACATTAAGTAAAGAAGACTTTTTGACGAGAAACCAAAATATTTATAATGGTATCGAAGCCGAGAATTTTCAGGTAAGCTTGTTGGAATCAAAGGAGAAAGAAGACGGATGGCAAATCATTTATGAGCAAACGATGGATACCATTGCCGGGACCCTTTCTTTTAAATATACAATGAGCTTATCGGAAAATACCGATAAATTGTATCAAATCAATTGGGATTCAACCCTGATTTTTCCTGAGTTAACCAACCAGGATAAAGTACGAATTTATGACTTAGAGTCATCAAGAGGAACCATCTATGACAGAGATTCGAATGCGCTGGCCAAAGATGGAACCGCTTCGTCAGTAGGGATTGTTCCCGGGAAATTGGCGGAAACAAAAGAAGCGGACATTACAAAGTTGGCAGAATTATTGGAGATGTCGGCGGATACCGTCAATAACATGCTGAATGCATCCTATGTGGAAGATGATATGTTTATTCCCATCAGAACGATATCCAAGGATAATGTAACGCTGCAGACACAGCTTCTGGAAATCTCAGGCGTTATGTTAACTGACATTTCCTCCCGAGAATATCCTTACGGGGAACAAACCGCCCATATTACAGGTTATGTTCAGGCGATTAGTGCGGAAGAACTGGAAGAAGTGGCTGATACCGGTTACTATGATGAAAATAGTATCATCGGGAAAACCGGATTGGAAAAGTTATATGAAGAGCGTTTACGAGGGGTAGATGGTGTTGAAATTGCCATTTTGGATGAAGCCGGTGATAGAAAAACGACACTGGCAACGGTACCGGCTCAAAACGGTGAAGACATAACATTGACGATTGATATTGCAATGCAATCATTATTATATGAGCAATTATCGGGAGATTCAGGCTGTGCGGCGGTCATGAATCCGCTGACCGGAGAAGTCTTAGCCTTAGTGAGTACACCTTCATACAATCCCAATTATTTTGTCAATGGCATTTTAAACTCCCAGTGGGAAGCACTAAACAGTAGTGGGGATCAACCCCTTTATACAAGATTTGCCGGTACATGGGTTCCGGGTTCGGTATTTAAGCCGTTGACGGCGGCGATTGGCGTTGAGGCCGGTACGATTGATCCGGAAGAGGTTACCGAAAGTAATGGCTTAAGTTGGCAAAAAGATACCAGCTGGGGAAGTTTTTTTGTGACAACACTGGCCTCCTATGGTGATGTGACCCTTGAGAAGGCGTTGGTAAATTCTGATAATATTTATTTTGCCAAGGCCGCACTAGCGATGGGAAGTGAGGTATTAAGCGCCGGTCTTGATAAAATGGGTTTTGGCGAGTCGCTTCCGTTTTCCATCCAATTGTCGGCTTCTACCTATGAATCAAGCGGCAGTATAACGGATGAATTATTACTGGCTAACAGTGGTTATGGACAAGGAGAGGTTCTGATGAATCCGCTTCATCTGGCTTCGGTATATTCGGCCTTTGTGAACCAGGGAAACATGGTGTCGCCTTATTTAGAAAAGACCGAAGATAGTGCCCTCAGCTATTGGAAGGAATCTGTTTTTTCTTCCGAAACAGCGAATACTGTTTTAAACAGCTTGATACAGGTGATAGAAGTGGGAACCGGTTCCGAGGCAAAAATTGCCGGTGTGACCTTAGCCGGTAAAACCGGAACGGCAGAAATCAAAGCTTCACAAGATGATACCGAAGGTACCGAGCTGGGCTGGTTTATTGCCATGAATGCAGAGGAAAGTGAAAAGCCGCTGCTCATCGTCATGATGGTAGAAGACGTCGGCGAAAGAGGCGGCAGCCACTATGTCATACCGAAAGTTAAAGCTGGCTTTGAACTTTATCAGCAGTAATTATAAAAAGGGTGGTGGCGATGCGAATACTTGTAGCAGAAGATGATATTGATCTGGGTGAGATTATTGTGAAAAAATTAAGTGCCGAAGGTTATGCGGTGGATAGCTGTACAAACGGTCGCGAAGCACTTTACTATTTGGAGTCAGTTAGATACCATGTTGCGATTCTGGATATTATGATGCCGGAGATGGACGGAATCACCACCGTAAAGAAACTACGGGCAAACGGGAATCTGACACCGGTTATCTTCCTGACCGCTCGTGACACGGTGGCAGACAAAGTAAAAGGATTGGATATCGGCGCAAACGATTACCTTGTAAAGCCGTTTTCCTTTGATGAGCTGACTGCCCGGATTCGTGCGGCTACCCGTGTTGTATCGGCAAACCCAACCAATGTCTACTCTCTTGCCGACCTAACCCTTGACCTGGAGTCTCGTATTGTAAAACGCGGCGAAACAGAGATATCTCTGAGTGCAAGAGAGTATGCCCTTTTAGAATATCTGCTGCTGAATAAGAATAAAATTCTCTCTCGCCACAAAATCGAGGATAATGTCTGGAATTACGATTACGAGGGGGGAACGAATGTCGTTGATGTTTATATTACCTACCTGCGTAAAAAAATCGACGAGGGCTATTCAACGAAACTGATTCACACCGTGCGTGGAATCGGCTACATCATGAAGGAAGAAAAATGAGAAAACTAACAATTAAACTTAAAATCACACTGTGGTTCACCGTTTTCATGATTTTGTTGTGTGCCCTTGTTTTTGCGTTTATTGCCATTGTTTCCAATCAGACGGCAGTGCGTGATGTCAGAATCGCTTTGACCGACTTGGTTGACATGAATATGAAAGCGATCGATTATGACGGTGGCCTATTGGAAATTGACGATGATTTTATCTCTTTTGAAAATGGGGTTTATTGCCTTCTCTTCTATGAAGATGGGACAAAGATCAGCGGCAATGCACCCTATGATGCATTGGAGGGAGAGCCTTTTAAGGATGAAGGGATTCGCTCGGTCAGTGCCTCCGGAGAAACTTATCTTATCTATGACCGGTTGATTCCATTTAAGCATAGGGAGGACGTTTGGGTACGGGGTATTGTTTCCGAAAGCGTGAGCACCATAAGCGTATCAGCTATCTCAAGAACGGTATTGATTGCTTTGCCTTTGTTGATCCTATTGGCCGCTGTGGGTGGTTATTTGATAGCCAGGCATTCATTGCGACCGATACAAAAGATTAGTGAAACCGCAGAGGCAATCGGAAACAGCGGAGACTTGTCTAAACGGATTGAGATGGAAGCCGGCGGCGACGAGCTAAATCAGCTGGCTGGGACCTTTAACCGAATGTTCAACCGATTAGAGACAAACTTTGAGGCCGAAAGGCATTTCACCTCCGATGCCTCCCATGAGCTTAGAACACCGGTAGCCACTATCCTGGCGCAGTGCGAATATGCTTTTGAAAACGCTTCGGGAGAGGCTGAACTATACGAGGCCATTGGGGCAATTCAAAAGCAAGGCTATCGGATTACCCATCTGATTGAGTCGCTGCTATATTTTACCCGTATTGAACAACACACTGAGGAACTGACCTTTGAAACCGTTGATCTAAGCGCACTGGTGCTGTCCGTTTGTCAGGAGCAAAAAGAAATCAGGGAGAAAAACATCTCTCTGACGGAGGAGGTGCAGCCGGGAATAGAGCTGAAGGCGGATATGGCACTGTTTTCCCGTATGTTGGTCAATCTGATTCGCAATGCCTACCGCTACGGTAAGGAAGACGGAAGTATTGAGGTTGGTTTAAAGAAAAACAGTGACGGGATTATCCTTTCGGTGACAGACGACGGGATTGGCATTGCCCCGGATGAACTCCCAAATATCTGGAACCGATTTTACCGTGTAGATCAATCACGCAGTTTTGCCAAAGGAGACGGACTCGGTCTGGGTCTTTCCATGGTTCGACAGATTGCGGAACTTCATGGCGGCATTGCTGATGTCGAAAGTGAACTTGGAAACGGCAGTAGCTTTATCATTCAGTTCACAGAAAAATAACAAATGGGATGGCAAATTAAAACTCCTTCTAATTATTTTCTAATGAAATCCTCATATACTTTCATTAAGAAGATATTAAGAAGGAGTTGATTTTATTGGAAAGCAAAATACGAATTGCGCTGATACCCGCTTATGAACCGGAATCCCTGCTGATTAATCTGCTTGATAAGATCCGGGAGGCCGGACTCACAGCAATTATTGTCGACGATGGCAGTGGCCTGGCGTTCGCCAATATATTTAAACAAACGGCTGATCTTGCGGTCGTATTGCGACACCCGAGGAACTGTGGAAAGGGACGGGCGATTAAGACCGGACTGAAATATATTGAGAAGCATTTTAGCGATGGCTACACCGTTGTGACGATGGATGCCGACGGACAGCACCAGGTTTCCGATGCTATCAAGATTTGTGAGCAGGCCGAGCGCCAGCCGGACACATTGATTCTTGGCAGCCGCAGGATGCAGGAAAACGTTCCCTTGCGAAGCCGGTTTGGCAACACCGTTACCCGCTTCGTGTACCGTATTTCCACAAGAGTGGATGTGCATGATACCCAAACCGGTCTGCGCGCTTTTAGCGCTGCGTTACTCCCGTCGTTGTCAGAGATCCCGGGAGAACGCTATGAGTATGAGATGAATGTCTTACTGGAGTTTGCCCGCAGAAAGATGCCAATTGAAGAAGTCACGATTTCTACCATTTACATTGATAAAAATGCCGGATCACACTTCGATACGGTGAAAGATTCTTACCGGGTCTATAAGGAGATTATCAAGTTTTCCGCTTCCTCTCTTGTCAGCTTTTTGGTGGACTATAGCCTTTACAGTCTGCTGATTGTTTTAACCGGAGGCTTTGGTGTGGCTGTCAGTCTGCCGCTGTCAAATGTTATTGCGCGCATATTCAGCGCCAGTGTAAATTACACCATTAACCGTAAACTTGTATTCAAAAGCGAAAAAAGTGTTGGGAAATCGGCCGTTCAATATTTTGTACTGGCAGCGGCAATCCTTGCCGGCAACACATTGGTCCTTGGCATGCTCGTCGAGCTGATGAATATGAACCGGTATGGGGCAAAGCTGCTTACCGAGCTGCTCTTCTTTATAATGAGTTGGCTTACGCAGCGCTTCTTGATTTTCAGGAAGAAAGAGGCAGACCCAGTTAAGGTGTGCCAGAAAGGATAATAAGATGAGATTTTTAAAAAAGAAATTTGCCTGGGCAATTATTTATACAATTCTCCTGGCATCGTTTACATTATATACAGTACTGGACACCTTTGTCATAACCCGCGTGTACACTGCCGTACAAGCTGAGGAAAGTGACAGTAATGGCGACACCGCTGCGGAGGATAGCGACACACAACTCACTGAAGCGGGAACGGTTACCGAAAACTCCTACAGCGATGAGAATATAAGCATCACGATCACGGAGTATCGGGAATATGACACAACCATTTACGTGGCTGATGTTCAGCTTTCCTCCGTGGAATATCTGCAAACTGCTTTTGCGCAAAGCGCGTATGGCAGAAATATCACCGAAAAGACCTCTGTAATCGCCGCAGCCAACAATGCGATTCTGGCCATTAACGGGGACTTTTACGGCTCGCAGACAGAAGGTTACGTTTTGAAAAACGGTGGGCTTTATCGGGAGACCTCGTCAGAGGATCAGGAAGCTCTGGTCGTTTGGCAAGACGGTTCTTTCACGATTATCACGGAGGGTGAGGTGACGGCATCATCGTTGCTGGCAAGCGGTGCGCTTCAAGTGCTGTCTTTTGGACCGGCACTTGTGATGAATGGTTCGGTTTCGGTTTCGGAAAGCGAGGAAGTTGGAAAAGCAAAAGCCAGCAATCCGCGAACAGCCATTGCAGTCGTAGATAACCTTCATTATCTTTTTGTTGTTTCCGATGGCCGCACCGATGAGAGCGAGGGTCTGAGCCTTTACCAACTTGCCGGCTTCATGCAGAGTCTGGGAGCTGATATAGCCTATAACCTGGACGGTGGCGGCTCCTCCACGATGTACTTTAACGGCGAGGTCATCAATAATCCGACTTCGGACGGTAAAACCATTAAGGAAAGGAGCGTGAGCGACATTGTTTATATCGGATATTAAGCTAAAAAAGGAACACATTGATAAAACCGCCTTTGTTTACCTTCTGGTCTCGTTATTCTGCGTGCTTTTTGGTGCGGTTTATGAGCACTACAGCCATGAAGTTTATTCCGGCTATATGATTTATGCCTTTGTATTTCCGTTGGCCGGCGGGGTATTGCCCTTTGCTTTAATCTCCCGCTATGGCCGGCGGGTTCCCGGAAGGCTTTCGCTAAACTTATACAATGCCGGAATTGCTGCGCTAACAGTTGGCAGTATCATGAAAGGGGTTATGGAAATCTATGGAACGACAAACGGTATCCTGCAAATTTACCGGATTGCCGGGTTCGGCTTTGTTGGCATCGGCTTATTGTTATATGCAATAGGGCTTCTGACAGACCCAAAAGGAAAATCCCGCTAGGAGTAATTCTTACATTATCTATAACCGGCGGCAGCACCGGAACGACAGCCATCGAAGCTGAATATACCGAGGAGGATACCGATGTATCCTGGGATAACGCATCGGCAACGATTCAAGTTCCGACGATATGTTTGGGAAAGACAATTTTGGCAGCGAGAGCGTTGATTGCGACGGCACCTTCAACCGGATGGGCGGCACCCTGACGGAAACGGGAGGCACCTCCATGGGCGGTGGGAGACTGAACCGGTAATATTTAATGTGGAAACTTCATTTGTGAACTACTCTCCACTTAACACCCTGTCAGGTGTTTGAAGTGGGAGCTTCTAGGATTCCTGAAAATCCATTTAAGAAGTTTGATAGTCAAGCGATCCTTATTCTTATCGGCGTATCCACTT
>Ga0153999_1001160_pt1 | contig 10679 bp, 12 predicted proteins | sample TSNC083MetaG_FD_104675 | JGI IMG/M metagenome (GOLD analysis project Ga0153999, IMG submission 104675) | Attine ant fungus gardens microbial communities from North Carolina, USA - TSNC083 MetaG | ecosystem: Host-associated > Fungi > Mycelium > Unclassified | place: USA: North Carolina, Lumber... | reverse complement strand
CGTAATCAGATAGCACTATTTGAAATCTATTTCAATTTGCGAATGTACCTCTTTCAATAAATCAGACCGAGTTCCTCGAGGCCTTCTCTTGAGACCTCAAATTATATAAAACCAAGGCAAAAAACGATGTTCACAATTTTATGTAAAGTGATCCTCAATATAGTCAACGAGTTACATTTTTCTCATTACACTACCATGTCAAGTCAAGTATTCATTCAACCTGAATTAAAGGGTGGGGTTAGAAGGTGGAGGGTATAACAAAGATCTACTGTCAAAAAAAAAGAATCATAACGCGAAAGGAGAAAAAGAATTGAAAGTGATTCGACGACTGACAAAACGCCTTGTACCGTCGCGCATTAGGGAAGAAAAACCGGATCGGATGCCTCAAGAATCGTTTCCCACTTCAAGAAGTCTCCGTCTCTTTACCAAAATTACTCGCCCTATTAGATCTGCCAAGAGCTGCCCCACTGGCACTCTCATCCATTTCACAATTAATCGCCAGGGCTCAACCATCACCAATGATTCGAGACAAGCAGAGCATCCCGAATCCCTGATATTTCGAGAGAACAGAGTACACTACATACAAGAGACACCCGCTCTCGGGATGAAATGCGGAAAGTCGAAGACAAGTAACAGAGATTATGCGAATTCGCTTGTATTAATAGATTTTCAATGGAAGTTATATAGGAAGGTTCGAGCCTTTAGATTTGGCGATGCATTCATTCGTTTCCATCGTCCAAATCACATCTACAAACGCCACTCTCTTCTTTCCGTTCAGCTTTCCTCGAGCCCTTACCCAGTCTCCACCGTTCGTTAATCACATCTACTGTATCAAGTCTATTACGTCTCAAAACAGGAGTATATTTTGCCGCCCGTCTGTAAGCGCCTCCACCCAGTGGATACGCCACTGCACCAAGATTCTGCGCTATCGAGTCTGAATCACTTAAAGCCATAGCAGAAGTGGAGGAAAGAGGGAGGTCAGAGCGAGGAGGTCGATGATACTGCTCTGCAGCTTGTAGAAAATGTCGATCAAGCATAGTGTACACACGAGAGCGATTCCATTTTGAGTGCAGTTGATGATACAGGTCCGTTTCTGTGCCCTGTCCAGATCGTCTTGTATCTCTGTCCATCGAAGATGAGGGGACATCGATAACTGACTGGCTCCGCCATCTGACATCTTCCTCCGCATAACCACAATCCCAAAGCATGAGTGGTAAAGCATCAGCCATCTGATACTCAGGTTTCGATTCGACAGCTTCCAATTCTTCATCTTCCATTGTCGGTTCTGTACGAGGAGCGACGTTCATCAGTTTCGTCACTAACGAAGGTTTTTCGAGTCCCGTTCCGATGAGGAAAAGAATCGACACAATATTTCGAACTTGATGATAAAGGAACGCATTCCCAATGAGATTGAACACATACATCATTTCTCCTCGTTCTCCACCAATGGGCAAGTCGATCGGTTCGATATCAGCACGCGAAATGGTCCTCCTAAACTTTGTGATCTGTTTCTGAGCATCGATTTTGCACAAATTGCGGAAATCGTGCTCGCCAACGAGATTTTCTGCTGCTTCACGCATGGCAGATATATCGAGAGAGTGAGAGGAGAAAAAATATTTGTAGTGTCGATATTGGCATGAAAATCGCGCTGAGAATGTCGGTGCGACCGGGCTCCAAGCCAAAACTCGGATGGTGGGAGGTAAGAGGCGATTGAGAACACCAACATAGTCAAGTTCTGGTCGCTGTTTTGCCAGTACTGGCGGGGAAGATGGAGGTCTTGAAAGGACCAATGTCCCAGGTAGTTCAGAATCCTCGAAAACATCTTCCACTTTTTTCTTCACCTCTACCTCCCCAAGTGCACTCCTGATCCACAGCGAAATAACCTGTCCAGCAGCGCTTACACCCTTATCCGTCCTTCCACACTTCTCCCATTCACACCCCTCCAATCCTCGGCTGGGATCAACCAACCTCGCCTTCGCCATCGCATCAAACAACACATTCTCCACCGCCGGTGTTTGTGAAGCATGAGTAGTTTGATACGCAAGCCCACCGTACTCCCAGCCCGAATAGCAGAATTTGAGTGCGATTTTGCGCTTGTGATGTTGCGCAAAATTGAATGTTTTAGGTTTTGGCGGAATTCTGGCTGGAAGATCAGGCAACGCATCGACATGGACGACATTAGCTGTAGTGGTAGTCGTAGGTGCATTCGTGAGAGACGAGGAAGAATGCAACAAAGTAGCAGATTTCGAATCCTCGAGGGCAACAAGCCTCTCAATAAGCTGTTCACGAGTCCACGTCTCGTAATCTGTGCGCTTGGTAGTCATAGCTCTTCGGAGAAGAAGAATAGATAAGCTGAAAATGTATCGGAAATTATATGTCATGTACTGTAGAAGTTGCCCATCACCTTGAACCAGGTAAAGAACATAAGAGGATATAGAGGGGTCGGTCCAAATAACCTCTGTCTTGCAAGAATTAGCGCGCACACTCTGGGATGGTGTTGAAATATCACTTCACCTGGCAACTATCATATTCCATGATTATTATTACAGACAGAGGATAGGCATTGGGAATAAGTGGCAGAGACTAGAAACGATTAGTATGTGCTACTTTCACGGATCCCACTGCTATCTAGTCCATATGAATTATAACAGGCTACTCTCATACGAGAACCCAAAAGAAGTCTATAATAAAGCATGTATAAAAAATCAGGCACCAACTAAATCTGAATATCTATCTACGTCTGTGTCAATGTGTATGTGCGCGAGTCGGTAGTAAGTACTTAAAATCAAGTAGAAGTAATCGTACTACCACTATCACCACCTTCAGCAACCTCTTCATGAGAAGAAATATGTGCTGTCTATGATTTTTGACACTTCAAACAATCCCTTCTGCGGTAAAGGCGGTAACAAGTCTGCGAGAGAGACAAATTTGCCTCCCAATTCTAAAACTGCAGCCCTCTGTCTCTTCTTCTTCTCCATCGCAACCTTCGTCGATAATGACTCTGCCTCTTCTTCTACTATCTCTGCTCCTTCTTTGTCCACCTTGACGTCTTTGGAATCAGACACTGGTTTTTGAGCATCGACACTGTCCAAATCGTTCAACAGATTTCGAACTGCATCTTGATCCTTGACAGCTCGCGATTCATCAATAGTTGATGAGTCTTCTCCTACGACGACCAACTTTGACAATGACGTGAGTGATCTGGCTTGTTCGGGGGTTGCATAGATCCGACTTCCAGCTTGGGAGAGCTTATTGGCAAAGCCGGAGGACAGACTCAGAAGAGGAACTTTATAACCTTGATATTGTTGCAAGAACTATGAAAAGATGAGATCTTTTCCAAAAAAAGAAATGAGCGATTTGTACAACATACCTCCTTGAGAAGCACTTCTAGAATCGGCAATTGGTGAAGCGAAACGAACGTTTCTCGGATGATCGCCGACATCGCATCAACATCGTTCGCATGCGTCCAGTACGAATCATGAACTGAAGCAAATGTCAATCCTTGGTTCTATGCCAGGACCGTAATTTGTGAACACATTTTCATAGAACAGAGATAGAGCTACGACTCACTTTACACTCAAGCGCTGTCAGGATCATATGTGTCGCATCCAAACTATGGATGTAATTAGGTGGGAATGCGGAAGCTTGTTTCACCGAATTGACTGCAGAGATGCAACATTATTCAAACAGAAATGAACACCAAAAATCGACGTACCTTCTGCTATTAAATTCGGATCCGAGATATACACAGTCTGAAGTGCCGTCATCACTTGCTTTCTGACTGTCTTCCTGTAGGGTTGAACAATCGGCAGCCCAAGCGGCGTAGTCCATCTCACACTCGCCATCTGTTCTTTCTTCACCAAATCCATGGGCAAGATGTTCGATTTCCTTCCCCTCCGCTTCAGGACTTTAGGTTGGTCAATCTGGGTCGTTTCCTTGAATTTCGCTGCTTCAATGTCTTCCGTTTCCGCTGTTTCGGTGTCTTCTTTCCCTTTCATTGTGTCAGTGTCTTTTTTCCCTTTTACTGTTTCAGCGTCTTCCTTCGTTTCCTCTGTCTGTTCAGGAACTTTTGCCCGCCTATCGATCATTCCAATATATTCTTTTATAAGTTCCGGAATACGTTCTTCAGGGATAGATTTGGATATGAGTCGTGCACAGAGGTTAAGCCAGTTCTGAATAGCTTTCGCTCCAGAGAAAAGATTGCCGATACATCCCAACACCACATGTGCAAGATAGCAGGCAGCAAGCCAACAGTCTTCTTCTGGTATACTCCCAAGATCTTTGAGTTGTTTCTCAATCTGATCACGCGCACCAACATAGGTCACTCCATACACCGTTGTCATGACCTACCCAACCACAATCAGCACAAGAGCTCTTGAGAAATTAAAAAATGAAACAAACATACAGTCTGCTTAACAACCTTCCTCGTAATCTTTCCCTGCAACATTATTGCATAATACTGCCCCTGCAACACATCATTCTCAATAATTTCCTCGACCATCTTCCCAACATGACTATACACATCACTCGGTTTATCTCCCGCAACCAAATTCACTTGTGCCGCTCCAGTAATATCTCCACCAAGCGCAGCATAGTGCTGTAACCCATTACAGGTCCCATCTTGATGCACAGGCAAACTCGATTTATACGCCTCTGGGTCCCCAGATTCATAAGCGGCAATCAAATCCATCGACGCAGCGAGAAATTGCCATGGATCTCCCGCAGTCAACCACCACCTCGAACCACCCAAAGGGTTCGTAGCAGTTTCACGAATTTGGTCCACATGGTCATCGACCCAATTCACGCGTTCCTCAAAAGCAGCTTTATCGAATCCATACAAATTAGCAATGTGAATCTTGAGCCATTTTAAACCTTTAGAGCCCAAGACTTTGCTTTCACCGAATGTAAGGAGACCACGGCATAAATCATCACCAATGTGATTGAGATGTGCCGGGATAGGGTATGCACGACCGCGGAAGTCAACGTTGTGAGGGAAGTAAAACGTCTCGTTCAGGAACTATCGGGGCGTAAAAAAATCACTTCCACGATCGCAAGGATGTGAGAACGACTTACTGCTCGAGCAATCTCCAGCTTATAATTCACACTGCACCTGTCCGAATGATTGTTTGCCTTGGCCTGGTTATACGCTTTCTGTCTCTGGAGAAACACCTTCTTTTCCTTCATATCCGTAGTATAGTTTGGCGGAAATTCCGGTTCCGGTTTGTCATAAACTGCAGGTGGAACTTTACCAACCCTCTCACCAGAATTCCATACCTGGATCACCACATCAAAAACTTTACGATTGATTTTCCACGGGGTGGAACCTAGCACATCGAGCCCAGCATACACGTATTCAAACTGGCCATTTTCAGAGGCCTGTTTGATGTAAATGCGCTGCTCTTCAGAGTCCTTGTATCGCATGACAGAAGCTAGATGTAACTTTAGTGACAAGCAAGCAAAGGAAGGAAAAAGGCACACTTTTACTCTCCAAGTAACCTCCCCTGTCGTAACTCGTCCACGGTTCAGGTTGTACAAGCATAGGTAATTGTCTAGGATGAAGAGTTTCTTTCAATTGATCATGCGCCAGTCGTTCAGAAACGGCCGGGTTCAATCTTATCACGCCAATCCTGGAACCACGCTCATACTCGATTGTATGATAGAATGCGGGTTGCATCTCTGAACTGTTCAAAGAAATGAAGGACGCATTGCATTTGATCAAATGACAATGACTTACATAGTCTCGCCTGTCTTTTTATTAATAGCCGTCCTCTCGACCTCTGCAACTTCCATCAAACAATCCACCAAAAGCCCACCCACTGTTGCTCTGGTCACTTGCGACCATCCTGGCCCCCAACCGTCAAGCTTCTCCAAACGCTTTGCAGCAGTCAGTCTCCTATTCCGCATCTTGTTGTACAGCACTTCAGAATAGATACTCAGATCCGTTGAAGTTGCTGTAGCAGTGAACAGCCCAGGTACTATTTCATCTCGGGCCCACTCCTCAGACACATCTGCAGACAACCTGGCCTTCGATGCCTGATGCCGCTTCGAGGCTTGTGCTCTGTACTCCGCTTCCACTGCCTTCCCAACCGAAACGACAGCCCTTGTAGTCTTCATCCCATCTGTCAATCCACCAGACCCCTGTAACCTCATAATCTCTAATATCGTGATCAAACTCAGTCTCTCGACTTTCACCAATTGCAAAAATGATCTCAGCAGAGAGTGATTTTTGTTTTCTTTAATTCGGAGCTTGTCTTGCATTGCATCTTCACGAATCTTTTTCCTCCTTTTACCTTTTTTTGCGGCAGAAGCAATCTCCTGTTCGATACGACTGCGAAGCTTTTGGTGCCAAGTCCACATCCAGGTTTGGAGAGTGTTATTTTTGAGGGCGGGGTTCATCACACCGATAGCATCCATTCTTTCAGTTTGTAGTTGGAGACGTTCAAGAGCCACATCGTAAGCGGATTTTTCAAGTTGTTTTTGGCGTGCTGAAGCATCTTCTGATAGGATACGGCGTGTATCATTCATAGTGTCAAGATGACGGCGGAGTTGAGCGATATTGAAGGGGACGTCGGGTTCTTGAATGAGATTACCTTGGTCATCGTATTTCTAGAGATTTATGTTAATGCTGACAAGCCTTCCGGGAAGTATGACTACATACGGCTTCACGCATGACAGGGTTGACCTGTGGAACATCCTTAAGTGCATCTTCTGGCAGGACAGACACTTGAGCTTGGCCAAGCTCTGAGATCATTTCAGGGATATTCAAGTTAAGAGCAGACTGAGAAAGTGCTTTTATGGCTTGTATCGCAGATTTTTCGCTGTCGAACACGGTCTCTTTAACCACAAGGGTAGGAGAAATCTTGCGCGAGTGCATCTTGAACAGAAGCTCGGAGGCCATCGGCAACTTGACCTGTGTACTTGATCGTGATGTCGGGTCGTCGAGATGGTGAGGTTCCTGATTGTAACTGTTGTTCGGGGATATCTCAGAGGGGATAGAAATTACAAAGATAGCGAACACTTACTGCATCCAGGTCTGGAGCATGAGCCCATACGTCATCTGGTCGGGAGCGACATTCTCTGCTCCGCTCTCAAGAATTTCGTAGAGGTCATAAATTTCCCCCAGCCATTGGTCCTGGTTTTCGGGCTCCTTCTGGGTAGCCATACCAAAGTACGCTTCAATGAACGCGTTGTACACACCGACTTCAAGCAGTGATTTCGTTTCTCGCTTCCTCAATTGAGAAAAAATGGCTTTCGCGCGAGGAACATCGAGCGAGTTATGCAGGCACGTCTCCATGATGCTCATGTTCTCCTGGGTCATCGTGTCAGTGAACCATGAGTTGTCGGCTGAGGTGCCCGGCGGCAGAGGTGGGGGCAAAACAGTGTATTTTTTTTCCCGAACAAGAAATTTTTCGAGGTCAGTGAGAATGCGTTCCTCGTTAACTGGTCGAGCAGGAGGATGCTTGGTGTTGAGGAAGGCCGGGTAGGGGATGTTGGCATCCTGGGTTGCGGGGCTAGGAGACTTGGAAGGGAGGGACGGGGTGGTGTACAGACGGGCAGGACGGGGAAGAGCCCGTCTGGACAGCGCAAACTCCAAACCTCGTGTTGTCCGTCGCAACATACTCGTCCTGGTCTCCAGAATCCCTTTTTTGAATTTTTCCTTATATCACGTGGCACATCATGATCGCACGTGCAGAAGCCTGATGTAATCCTAAGCATCTATCGCCCAGCAAAGTGAAGGTTTTGGACGCGGTGAATCATCAAGTCTTTTTTCGAAATGTCACGAAAAGAGAGGCATCACATGATAACAGAACCAGCTATCATATCCGATCATGACTTGGGAATGACATCAACCCAAGCTATTGAATTGAATGCTCAGAATTCCTTCTTCAGTCGACCTCGACTCTATAATTTGCAAAAAGCTTGATTGAGTATGTTCTCTGGAAAAGGGAAAAAGTTCCGAGCGTTTTGGGAGAAGAATTGTGTGCTTGTTGAAAGTACAAGGTCAAATTTAGATATAGCTAGTTACTTTTCTGGACAGTGTCTATAATTGAAAATTGTACATCGAGGTGACGAATAGTAGGGTAAGTCAACTCAGAAGTGGTACGAACCCCACTGACAATTGCAGGTCGTTTTGGTCTGGAAACCAACACAGAGGTCGTTGTCTAATAAACCATAATTGGTCATATAGTCACTCGTGGAGCCAATTCCAGCAGACTCTTGAGTCATTTGTGTCCAGCTGACATTGATTCTAGAACTGATGCATCATTTTTCCATCTCACGGTACATCGAAATAGGGTGATAGACAGATATACCGCCGCAAGGAAGGCATAATTCTCAATCATTGGGTGCACTGATTCATAATCGACGAAGCCATCGATAGGGAAGTCCTTCAACCATATAAATGGGGTTATTGTCCATTTCTTCAGCTCGTTGATTCATGGTCAGCTCTTTCATAACTTGTCCGTTCTTGGTGTTTGCCTTGTTGTGCTCTCAAATTTCGTTTGGAGCGATCGTGCACCAGAGTTTGGATGGTTTACCACTAAATGTCAAATACGACTTCATTGTCGCCGGGGGTCAGTCGGCAGTATTTCAATACACGAAACTCCGTTTTGATTCGATTAAGGTGGCGCGGGCGGCACGCTGCTCGCATCTCGGCTCGCAGAAAATCCAAACTGGAAAATCCTGCTAGTTGAAGCCGGAGGCCCGTGAGTTAGCTCGTCCTCGAGGACTGCACCAGCAAACCTGTTTGGATGTAGGAACACTGAGCTCGATATAATACCTGTTCCTGGACTCTGGGTAACACTCGAGACTTCAAGCATAGATTGGAATTACACAACAGTCCCCCAAGTGGCCCTTGATGATCGAGTTTTGGTTTATCCAAGGGCTAAAGTACTTGGTGGATGTACCTCCCACAGTGAGTCAAGGTCGTCGATGTGATATACAGAGCTATGTTTAACTCGATACTCAGATTCTATGCTATACACCAGAGGATCAAAAGGTGAATGGGATCAATACGCGAAGATCAGCGGTAATGAAGGTCTGAGCTGGGATAATATTTTACCTTTCCTAAAAAAGGTGAGTGTTGCTACAAGCCCAAGTGCTGATCTCACCTGTGGATGGATAGGCAGAAAGGTTTGTGCCTGACCTCCAAAATCACAGCGACGCAGGCCACTATGACCCAGCATTTCACGGAACGACAGGGGAATTATTCACACAGTCGACATATTCAGACCACCCTTTCAACGACATGATTATCCAATCTTCTAGAGAATTGAGCCAAGAATTCCCTTTCAACCTTGATTGGAATGACGGTGGGCTCATCGGAACTGGTAGGTACCTTGCTCCTTTTCCACCTTCCATGAGAGAAGATACAATCATGAATATCTTCTCCTATAGGCTGGAATCAATATACCGTCGACCCAAATTTTGATCGCAGCAGTGGGGTAACTGCATTCCTGAGTCATACCAGGAACAATGTACACATACTTCTCAATACACAAGTGACGAGGGTCATTCCTACTAGGCGGAACAGTACTGAATTTCGAGTCGTCGAGGTTGGTTCTGGCCCTAATAGTAAAACTAGAAGAATTGTAGCCGAGAAGGAAGTGATTGTAGCAGGTGGTGTATTCGGAACACCTCACATTCTCCTGCACTCTGGTATCGGGAACCGGGAGGAGCTCGAGGTGGCAGGTGTTGAAACTCTCGTCCAAAACCCGAGCGTGGGAGGAACTTGACCGATCATGTAGCAGTGTTGATGGCCTTCTCCACCAACATGCCAAAGACAAGGTGCGGTTTCTTCCTTTTCTGGAGTGCATCGAGTTCAATATGGTATAGCTTCGACCAGGATGTGGCTCTAGAAGAATGGAAGACAACAAGGACTGGACCTCTCACCCGACCTTTCGAAATGGATCATTTGTCTTTTGTCAGACTTCCAAAGGATGCACCACCATTCAAAAAAGAAGGGTTCCATGACCCATCACCTGCAGAAGACTCTGCTCATATTGAATTTTCCTATCGCACAGTATCTGATCCAGACACAAACTCTACCCAAAGCAACCCCGCTTTACAGGTGAACATCGCTATCCTTCATCCCGTTTCCCGTAAGTGTCTGGATATCCGTCATATACTCTAATCTCTTATAATGCATAGGCGGCTCTGTAACAATACAGAATCCCGACCCGTTCATATATCCTTCCATTGACGTTCGTTTCCTCACTGAAGAAGCAGATGTATCAATCTTGCGCGAAGGTTGTCGTACGGCTCGCAGGTTATTCTCTGCTCCCGCATTCGAAGGATCTGTTTTTGGATCAGTCATTCCACCTGAAAATGTAACATCTGACCAAGATTTGGAAGATTTCTTGAGAAATGGGGTTCGTTCCTTCTTGCACGGTGCTGGTACTGCTTCTATGTCCCCTAAAAATGCAAGCTGGGGAGTTGTCGACCCAGATTTTCGGGTCAAAGGTACCACCGGATTGAGGATAGTTGATGCATCTGTTCTTGTGAGTTTCTTCCGATGTAGGTGTGAAATGACTGCTGAAAAGGTGTTTGACAGCCCTTCCTCCCAAGTGGTCATCCGCAAGCGGTAGTGTATGGGTTTGCAGAGCGGGCTAGTATTATGATTTCCAGAGATCATATGTGATTGAGTTTGAGGTCTGTTCCTCTTGTACTTGTTTTTTGTT
>Ga0153999_1001159_pt1 | contig 10692 bp, 6 predicted proteins | sample TSNC083MetaG_FD_104675 | JGI IMG/M metagenome (GOLD analysis project Ga0153999, IMG submission 104675) | Attine ant fungus gardens microbial communities from North Carolina, USA - TSNC083 MetaG | ecosystem: Host-associated > Fungi > Mycelium > Unclassified | place: USA: North Carolina, Lumber... | reverse complement strand
TCCGGAATTCGGAACAAAATGTGGATTGAGGTCTGAAAATCCAAATCTCTCAGTTGAGATTCAATTTTAATAAATTTATTCTTTGCCGCTGTATGGTTAATTTGTAGATTGACTTTTTTTGCTTTAGATGGCATAATGATTCCTAATATTGTAAACAATATTATTATAAAACAAAATTATGAAAATAGAAAGGAGGGTTGACGAATGGAACATAAACGCGAAATAAAATTAGCGGTTGCTGAAGATGTGAAAGAATTTGTAGCGTCAGCCAGCCGATGTGATTTTGACATCGATATCTTTTATAATAGTATCATTGTGGATGCAAAGTCCATTTTGGGGATTTTATGTATGGACTTATCCAATAAACTGACGGTAAAGTATGAAGGGTGCAATCCTGAATTTGAGATGACATTGCAGAAGTTTCAAGCAGCTTAGCTATAGTGACATATGGAGTACCGGAATCAATATATTCTGGTGCTCTTTTTGTTTGTTCATAGGAATGTGATTTTGTCTTGGTGGCGGTGCCATTGATGTTAAAATATGATATAATATGAACACATGTGGAGAGGACTATTTATGGAAACGGTCAAAATATCAGTGAGAAATCTCGTCGAATTTATTCTGCGGGAAGGTGACATCGACAATCGGACAACCAGCGGACCGGATACGGAAGTCATGCAGTTGGGAAGCAGAATTCATCGGAAGATTCAGCGTCAGATGGGTTCTGATTATCGTGCCGAAGTTTCGTTAGGGATCGTGGTTCCGTGTGATGGATTCGAGCTTAAAATTGAAGGCAGAGCTGATGGCATCATCGAAGAAGAGAACGGGGCGGTCATTGACGAGATTAAAGGGATTATGGCTGAGCTTAAATATATTGAGAAGCCGGTTGGTGTGCATCTGGCACAGGCAAAGTGTTATGCGTATATTTTCGGGAAGCAGGAAGGTCTTGAGGAAATTGCGGTGCAGATGACCTATTGTCAGATGGAGACGGAAGAGATCAAACGGTTTCGCGAAGTATATCCACTCAATGAGCTGGAAACATGGTTTATGGATGTGGCCGGGCGTTACGAAAAGTGGGCGCGCTTTCAACTGGAGTGGCGTGATATTCGTAATAGGTCAATTAAGGGAGTTGAATTCCCGTTTGCATATCGTGAAGGACAAAAGGATTTAGTGGTCTCCGTATATAAAACCATACTGCGTAAGAAGAAATTGTTTATCCAGGCTCCGACTGGTGTTGGCAAGACAATGGCGGCGGTGTTCCCAGCCGTAAAAGCGGTGGGCGAGGGATTAGGGGAAAAGATCTTTTATCTGACGGCGAAAACAATCACCAGAACGGTTGCCAATAACGCGTTTGCGACGTTAAAGCAGCAGCAGCTCCGTTTTAAGGTGATTGTTCTAACGGCTAAAGACAAGATCTGCTTCTGTGAAGAAACCGAATGTAATCCGGATTATTGTCCTTATGCGAAAGGGCACTATGATCGGGTGAACGAAGCAATTTTTGAAATGATATCAAGAACCGATGACATGAGCCGGGAAGCACTGGAGGAGCAGGCCGAGAAGTTTCAGGTCTGCCCCCATGAAATGGCGCTTGATATATCGATGTGGGCGGATGCGGTGATCTGCGATTATAATTATGTCTTTGACCCGACAGCTAGGCTTAAGCGTTATTTCTACGATGGCAATAAGGGAGAGTATCTTTTTTTGATTGATGAAGCTCACAATCTTGTCGAACGGGGGCGGGAGATGTATAGTGCAGTCATGTATAAAGAAGATGTTCTTCATATCAAACAGCTTGTTAAGCCTAATGATACCAAATTGGCGCGGCGGCTGGGAAAGACGAATAAGCTTTTGCTGACGCTGAAGCGGGAATGTGAGACTTTTCAAATTCACAACAGTGTATCGCATATTGCTTTGAATCTGATGAATGTGCTGGCTGATCTGGAACGCTTTCTGGAAGAATGCCAGAACCAGGACATTCGCAAAGAAGTGCTGGATTTTTATTTTAATGTCCGTATGTTTGTTAATATTCATGAGCGGCTAGATGAAAATTATGTAATTTACACGGAACTGGAGCATGGCGGCGGGCGATTCAAACTGAAATTGTTCTGCGTAAACCCCGCTGTCAATCTCCAGGAATGTCTGGACATGGGGAACAGTACGGTGTTTTTCTCAGCGACGCTTCTGCCAATCAATTATTACAAGACGCTTCTTAGTACCGATAAGGATAATTATGCTATTTATACGGAGTCTCCTTTTGCGTCAAAGAACCGTCTGCTGCTGCTGGGGAATGATGTAAGCAGCAAGTATACATTACGGGGGGAGGAGATGTATGAGCGGTTTTCAACGTATATCTGGGAAAGCGTACAGGCGAAGAAGGGAAACTACATTGTGTTTTTCCCATCTTATCGATTTATGAGCGAGGTGCATCAGTGCTTTATGAAACGAATGGATGGCGCGCAGGAAGATATTGAATGTATTCAGCAATCACAGCATATGAGCGAGGCGGCGCGGGAAGTATTTCTGGAGACATTTGAAGAAGAGCGGGATTACAGTCTGGTTGGTTTCTGTGTGATGGGTGGCGTCTTTTCAGAAGGAATTGATCTGGTCGAAGATAAACTGATCGGTGCCATTATCGTTGGAACCGGTTTACCGCAGGTATGCTGTGAACGGGAAATATTGAAGCAGCATTTTGATAAGCAGGGAATGCCAGGATTTGATTTCTCTTATCTGTATCCCGGCATGAATAAGGTGCTGCAGGCGGCCGGCAGAGTGATCAGAACGGATCAGGATCGGGGGCTGATCCTGCTTTTGGATGAGCGGTTTATGGGGAACCGGTACCGGGGAGCATTTCCGCGGGAATGGAGTGATATTAGTTATTGCAATGTTGATTCAGTGCAAGCTATAGTTAGTGAATTTTGGAAATATATCCAATGAATACCATTGTTTTAACGAAGGTATTATGCTATCTTTGATGAATATATCAGGAGAAAGGCTCTGTATCTAATAAAAGAAGGAGGCAGAATATGAGAGTTGCAACAGATATTGGAGGCACGTTTACAGATATCGTATACATCAATGATCAGGGAAAGGTGTGTGTTAACAAAAGCCATACAACACCGCCTAACTTTGAACAGGGCGTGCTGAATGTCATAAAAAAGTGCGATATTTCACCGCAGGACATTAAGGATCTGAATCACGGTACAACCGTGGTTATCAATGCATTGACAGAACGAAAAGGTGCAAAAACAGGACTGATTACCACCAGGGGATTCCGCGATATTCTGGAAATCGGACGCGGCAACCGCCCGGATTTATTCAATTTTAACTTTAAAAAACCGAAGTCATTTGTTCCGCGATATTTACGGCTGGAAGTAGAAGAACGGATGGATTACCAGGGAAATGAATTGGTCGTTTTGAAGGAAGAGGATGTGAAGACCTGTATTGACGTTTTCAAGAAAGAAGGCGTAGAAGCCATTGCGATTGTATTTCTTCATTCTTATGTAAATGCGGAGCATGAAAAACAGGCAAAAACCCTGGTTGAAACGTTATGGCGCGGGATAGCCGTTACGGCTTCGCATGAAGTTTCGAAGGAATGGCGGGAATATGAAAGGTCGACGACAACGGTTCTGAATTCCTATGTAAAACCGTTAGCTAAAACTTACATAGATAAACTGTACGACGGATTAGAAGATATGGACATTAAGTGTCCCAAATATATTATGCAGAGCAATGGTGGGACCACTACATTTGAAAATGCCAAAGAAGTTCCCATTAACATGGTGGAGTCGGGGCCGGTTGCCGGTATTTACGGAGCAGCAATGCTGGGGGAAATGCTGGGCGAGCATAAGGTCATTGCTTTCGATATTGGCGGCACTACCGCAAAGTGTTCTTTGGTAGATGGTGGTGAAGTGAAGACGACAACGGAGTATAAAATTGAAAGAAACGCCCGCTTCCCGGGATACCCAATCCGTGTGCCGGTAGTAGATATTGTAGAAATCGGCAATGGGGGCGGTTCTATTGCCTGGATTGACAACACCAATTCTCTTCGCGTAGGTCCGAAATCAGCAGGGGCACTGCCGGGACCGGTTGCATACCAAAAGGGTGGAACGGAGCCGACGACAACGGATGCAAATTTAGTTGTAGGGAGGTTGTCACCGAAGAATTTTGACATGGATGTGGATATGGAAAAGGTGCGCCAGTCCATCCGGGAAAAGGTAGGCGACGCATATGGAATTGATGCTGCGGAGGCGGCAATGGGAATCATCCGGGTGGCAAATTCCAACATGCTCAACGCGCTGAAACTGGTGTCCGTTAGGAAGGGCTATGATCCTCGCGAATTTGTACTGGTAGCCTTTGGCGGTGGCGGTCCGATGCATGCGGCGGCGCTGGCAAAGGAACTAAACATCAAAAAGGTTATCATTCCACTGGCGGCCTCGGTATTTTCGGCCTGGGGGATGTTAATGACAGATCTGCGTTCTGATGATATTCAGACTTTTCGGGTGAAACTTGATCATCCGGATTTTGACCAAATCAATCTGGAGTGGAAGAAGCTTGAAAAAAAGGCTTATGCCGACAATGAAAAAAAAGGAATTAAAGAAGCGGATGTATACTTCCAGCATTATCTGGATATGCGTTACGTCGGGCAGGATCACACGGTAAAGGTAAAAGTACTAAACGATGCGATGTCAGCGGAAAATATGGGTGAATTTATAGAGTTATTCCATCGGGAGCATGAACAGAACTATTCCTTCCGACTGGACGATAGTAGTGTTGAAATCGTGAATATGCATCTGGCATCCTTTGGAAAAATTGAGAAAACGCCAATTAAGGAGATTGAAACGCTTTCGTACAATCTGGAAGAAACAGTGAAAGAAGTGCGTTCGGTCATATTTGAGGAAGTCGGTACCCTTGATACGAAGGTTTATGATCGCGAAAAAATGTCACCGGGAATGGAGCTTATCGGTCCGGCGATTATTGAAGAGATCAGTTCTTCGGCCGTTATTTATCCTGGTATGAAGGCTTCTATTGACAAATTTGGCGATATCTTGATTGAAACGGGGGTTTAAAAATGACTAATAAAAATGTAGATTTAATTACACTGGATATCATTCGGGATTCATTGCTGGCGATAGGAGAGGAGATGTTTATTGCGGTGGCAAGAACCTCCAAAAGTCCGATTATTTATGAAACTCTGGATTTTGCGTCCGGGATTACCGATAAAAAAGGACGGCTTCTCACTCAGGGAAATGGTGCATGTGGATTTCTGGGAATGTTGACATCACTGGTTCGTGCGGTCATAGCGAAATATACCAAGACGGGAAACTTAAGAGAAGGGGATATAATTATCTGCAATGACCCATACGGCGGGGGTGGCTCTCATTTGCAGGATGTTGGGCTGGTGCTTCCGATCTTTATTGACGGTGAACTGTTTGGTTACTGCGTAAATAAATGCCACTGGACGGAGTTGGGCGGAAAGGATCCGGGCTATGCGGTGGATTCCACGGAGATTTATCAGGAGGGACTTCAGTTCCCCTGTCTGAAACTGTTTCAGGAGGGCGAAATCAATGAAACCATTATTGAGATTATCCGCAGCAATGTCCGGCTTCCTGATATGTCTATCGGAGATATGTGGGCTCAAATATCCGGACTTCGAACCGGGCAGAAGCGTTTGCATGAAATATGTGCTAAATACGGCACCCGGACAGTGGATCAGGCGATCGAAAGACTGATTCAGAGCAGTGCCGAGTTTTCGCGCCGTCAGGTGAGCCTGCTTCCCGATGGTGTTTATACGGCCAGTGGCATGATGGATAAGGATATTCTGGGCAACGGTCCATTTCCAATCAAGGTAAAGGTAACAATTGAAGGGGATCAGATGTATATCGATTTCAGCGGAACTGCACCCCAGGCAAAAAGCCCGATTAATATGGCATATGACGGAATGGTGTCGGCTATTCGAAGTATTTTCCTGGCCAGCACGGATTCCACGCAGAATGTCAATGATGGGGTATTTGAAAATCTGCATGTAACAGCGGAAAAGGGCAGCGTCTTCAATGCTATCCGCCCGGCACCGGTTTCCTGCTATTATGAATCGATGCAGTACGCTCAGGATCTGGTGTGGCAGGCGTTGGAGCCGATTGTGGAAAAAGGAAAGCTGACGGCAGGACATTTTATTACTGTAGGTGCATATTCCATTTCCGGAACTCACTCTGTCACCGGAGAAACGTTTGTTGATGTGGGACCAACTCTGGGCGGTTGGGGTGCCGGTTATGACCGGGATGGGGACAGTGCACAGTTCTGTACCGGTGATGGCGAAACCTATAATATTCCGGCGGAGGTTCTGGAGGCAAAGTTTGGCTATCGGGTCACGGAATACGCGTTAAATACGACCGATGCCGGCGCAGGAGAATACCGGGGCGGTTATGGAATTATTCTGGGACATGAGGCATTGAATGAAGACATGACTTTTTCCGGGACTTACGGGAGATTTGAGCATCCGGCCTGGGGATATGACGGCGGTAAGGAAGGTTCCCCCAGTGGTTTTGATTTTATTCTTAAGGATGGAACCTATGTGCCGCTGCGGGGTACCGGATCTAAAATAGAATTGCAGCAGGGTGATATTGCCCGGATGGTGACCGGAACCGGCGGAGGTTATGGAAATCCACTTGCTCGTTCGGCCGAGAGAGTGGCTATGGATGTGAAGAATGAATATGTTACCATAGATGCGGCGGAAAAAATATATGGAGTTCTTTTGGATCCGGAAACATTTGCCGTATTGGGTCTCACTGAGGAAAGAAGGAAATATTTTAGTTGTTAAAAATAGTTCAGAAACTCTTCAATAGCTTTTGTTGTCGGAATATGCTCATTGTAAGCAAGCACCAGTTCACGGGAGGGAAGCGGTTCTTCAGTTTGGACGATGAAGAGATCATCAGAGGGTTGGGTGAAGCAATAGTCCGGGATAAATGCAATTCCTAGTCCAATACGGGCCAGATCCATCAGCAGATCATTGCTGCTTAGTTCAATCTCCGGAACCAGATCTAACTGATGTTTTAAAAATTGATCGTGCAGAAACTCGCTGGTGGTGCTTTGCTTATTAAGCATTAGCAGCGGGTATTCTAATAATTCACGGAAAGAAAGCTCTTTCCCTTTGAGTTCATCAAATTCACAGCTTGCGATGAAGACATCACGAAAGCTGCGGATTTTTTTTACTGCACTTATATTGCGTAGGTAAGTATTTGGAAAATTTGTAACTATGATGTCTACCTGTCCGGTTTCCAAAAGTTCTACACAGCCAATCGAAGTGGCATTGGTCACCTTAATGTGAATTGATGGATTAGATTTGTGGAATTTTTCCAAATATGGGATTAAAAAATATCGGCAGATCGTATCACTGGCACCTATTCGGATCTGTCCCCCAAATGAGGAGGCTTCCCTGATTTGTGTTTCACCACGGTTTATTAAATTTATGGCCGGTTCAATATGCCGCAGCAAAATTTCGCCTTCGGGAGTTAGTTGAACCTTCTTGGTACTGCGGATAAATAAGGTCTGGCCTAATTTATTTTCCAGCGCTTTGATTGATTGACTAACCGCGGATTGCGAAATGAAAAGCTGTTTGGAAGCAGCTGAAAAGCTTAGCGTATTGGCTACGTGATAAAACACTTTATATAACTCATAATTAATATCCATTATTAGTTCTCCTTATAAATATACATTATATATGGAATAGCCGTCAATTACAACTGTTGATTTCATCACTATAATGTTCTAAAATAGTGTTCATAGGACATGGAGGTGTGTGATCAATGAAAGCTGTAAATCAGATAATTGGTATTGTTGCCGTATTTGCCGGGATTTTTGTGTTACTGATCACCAGTGTGGAAATAACCGCATATGGTGATTTTAATTATTATCAGAAAGAGTATGAAAAGTATCAGGTTATCGAAGAGCTGGATATGGAAATGGATGATGTGATGTATGTCACCAAAGAGATGATGGCATATTTGAAAGGGGAGCGGGATGAACTCAGCGTATATACTACAATAGAAGGAGAAGAGCAGGATTTTTTTAATGAACAGGATCGTATCCATATGTATGATGTGCAGCAGCTGTTTATCGGTGGAATGAAGCTGCGGACGGCGGCATTGGTGGTGCTGATTTTGTGCATTGGGATACTGCTGGTGACGAGAAAACGCTGGGGAAAGATGCTGTGCCGGACTTTCTGGATCGGGCTGGGGGTGTTTTTTTCCGCGTTAGGGGTGCTGGCATATCTGTTTAGCCAGAATTTCAATAAATATTTTACCATTTTTCATGAAATCTTTTTTGATAATGACCTGTGGATATTCGACCCGGCTGAGGATTATATGATCCGCATGCTGCCGGAGGGATTCTTCTATGATATGGCAGCCCGGATTGTAATGATATTTGGCGCAGGGCTGATTATATTACTGATTGCGAGTATTATTTCCTACCTTAAATTAATAAGGAGAGATAATAATAAACTTTAAATATATTAATTGTACTTATTAAAGGTTGTATGATACACTATAGAAAAAGGAGGCTATTATGAGTAATGTAAAACGTGTTTATGTGGAAAAAAGACCGGAATTTGCCGTTCAGTCAAAAGAATTACTGCAGGAAGCCAGAAATTATCTGGGGATTAAAGGGCTTTCAGGAGTCAGAGTGCTGATACGGTATGATATTGAAAATCTTTCCGATGAAACTTTCAAATCCGCTTGTAATGGCGTGTTTGCAGAGCCGCCGGTGGATTTGTTATATCATGACATATATTCGGCTCATATAAATGACCGGGACTTTTCCGTAGAATTTCTTCCGGGTCAGTTTGATCAGCGTGCGGATTCGGCAGTTCAGTGTGTTCAGTTTATTAATGAAGACGAGGAGCCGATTATCAGGACGGCAACTACTTATATACTTGAAGGGGAGCTATCCGATGCAGAATTTGAGGCGGTAAAGGCTTATTGTATCAACCCGGTTGATTCCCGGGAAACCGGAATAGCCAGACCGGAAACACTGGTGACCAAATTTGAAGAGCCGGCTGATGTGCTTATTCTAGATGGTTTTAAGGATATGGCGGCAGACCGGTTAAATGAATTATATGAATCTCTGGGGCTGGCGATGACCTTTAAAGATTTTCTCCATATTCAGAACTACTTTTTAACTGAGGAGAAGCGGGATCCATCAATGACGGAGATCCGGGTGCTTGATACCTATTGGTCGGATCACTGCCGTCATACGACATTTTCAACCGAACTTACACAGGTCACGTTTGGTGAAGGCGATTATCAGAAGCCGATGGAAGAGACTTATAAGCAATATCTTGCTGATCATAGTGAGATTTTTAAAGGACGGGAGGATAAATTCGTGTGCCTCATGGACTTGGCACTGATGGCAATGCGTAAACTGAAAAAAGAGGGTAAGCTTAATGATCAGGAAGAATCGGAAGAGATCAATGCGTGCAGTATTGTCGTTCCGGTTGAAGTGGATGACACCACGGAAGAATGGCTGGTAAACTTTAAAAATGAAACTCATAATCACCCCACGGAAATCGAACCCTTCGGTGGTGCGGCAACCTGTTTGGGCGGAGCGATCCGCGATCCGCTGTCCGGACGTACTTATGTGTATCAGGCGATGCGTGTGACCGGTGCAGCCGACCCGACAGCTGCGGTGAAGGATACCATGAAAGGAAAATTGCCGCAGAAGAAACTGGTAACGGAAGCGGCTCATGGGTATAGTTCCTATGGAAACCAGATTGGACTGGCGACCGGTGCGGTAAAAGAAATTTACCATCCCAATTATGTTGCCAAGCGGATGGAGATCGGCGCAGTACTGGGAGCTGCGCCGCGAAGAGCGGTGATTCGGGAAACTTCGGATCCCGGTGATATCATCATTCTGCTCGGCGGCCGGACCGGCCGTGATGGCTGCGGCGGTGCAACCGGCTCCTCAAAAGTGCATACTGAGGAATCGATTGAAACCTGTGGTGCGGAAGTACAGAAGGGAAATCCGCCGACGGAACGCAAGATACAGCGGCTGTTCCGCAGAGAAGAAGTTAGTAAGTTGATAAAGAAATGTAATGATTTCGGCGCCGGCGGTGTTTCGGTAGCAATTGGCGAATTAGCCGATGGTCTGAAAGTAAATCTGGATAAAGTGCCGAAGAAATACGCCGGCTTAGACGGAACTGAAATTGCCATTTCCGAATCGCAGGAGCGGATGGCGGTGGTAATCGATCCGAAAGATGTCGGGCAGTTTTTAAGCTATGCCAGTGAAGAAAATCTGGAGGCGGTAGAAGTGGCAGTGGTAACGGCGGAACCAAGGCTGGTACTTAATTGGCGGGGCAGGGATATTGTCAATCTGTCGCGGGCATTTCTGGATACCAACGGGGCTCATCAGGAAACCGAGGTATTTGTTGAGATACCAAAACGCAGCGAAAGTATATTTGGAAAACCGCAGGACATTGCTGACGAGAAGGCAAAATGGCTTGAAACCCTGAAAGACTTGAATGTATGCTCGCAGAAAGGCCTGGTAGAACGATTTGACGGCTCGATTGGAGCAGCCTCGGTTTATATGCCGCACGGTGGGCAGTATCAGATGACCGAAACTCAAAGCATGGTGGCAAAGCTTCCGGTGATGACGGGGAATTGTGATACGGTCAGCATGATGAGTTTTGGGTTTGATCCCTAT
>Ga0153999_1001157_pt1 | contig 10700 bp, 10 predicted proteins | sample TSNC083MetaG_FD_104675 | JGI IMG/M metagenome (GOLD analysis project Ga0153999, IMG submission 104675) | Attine ant fungus gardens microbial communities from North Carolina, USA - TSNC083 MetaG | ecosystem: Host-associated > Fungi > Mycelium > Unclassified | place: USA: North Carolina, Lumber... | reverse complement strand
CACCTCCTATGAGGATGATACATCATAGTATTGTTATCCGCACATTTTTCGAGAATAGAAGCTCAAAAAGCCTGGCAGAATCGATTTCTAAAAAATGTGCGGATAACAAAAGTCTGCGGATAATTTGTCATACCGCAAGACTTTAATGGATGTTCTTCTTTTGTTACAGAAGATGAATACACATTTTTCAGAGAATGGGTCAAGTCGGAACTGTAGGTTGACAATCGCCACCAGTCCATCTATCTGTTTACGGAAGTCAGTCGGGCCACACTTGACGAAAATATGCGTCGCATCTCCAGCAAAACGATCTAACATAGTTCCTGCAGCTGTCTGATAAATTCCGCTGCAAGTCTTGCGGTTTCTGAGTTGGATATAGAAATCCGCAAGTCCTTCCAGGATATCTGAAGCTGTGCGGTGCTTTCAAATGTCGGTTGAAACGCTGGCTTTAGTTCTGCAAACACTGTAGTCTCACTTGTTGCTGGTCCGCCTTTCACATCAGCCCCAGCACGTTTTCTCCAGTAATAGTAGGCATGTTTTGAAAGATTATTTTTTTCACACCAGGCAGTAACTTTTAAACCGCTGGCCTTTTGATCCGCAATTCTTTTTCTCCAAGTTTCTAATGATACCTGATTCATAAAGTACCTCCTAAATTTCTTTGTTTAGGAAAGTGTACCTTATTTGCATTAGCTTTGCACTACGTCATCTTTTGAAGCGCTTACGGAAGAATACTTCTTGTGGGTTAGGACTAGCACCAAACTATCCGAAGCTGTAAGAAGTGAACGAATAAGAAAAATAAAAGTATTTTTTGAAATAGGAGTTCTCCTTGAATTTGATAACTTCATTACCACTTTATTGATTTTACCTAGTGATTATCAAGGAAAAACAAAACAGCAAACGGATTTTTATTCAGATGCAGAGATGAAGAATATTAATTCAATATTAAAAAAGATCCCTAACAGATTTGCAAAAATAATTTTATGCTTGCAAGTTTTATCTTTACGAATAGGTGACTTGATATGTCTAAAACCAAATGATATCTACATAAATGATGGGAATTATATAATGGAATTAACTCAAAGAAAAACTAATGAACCATTGAAGATTGTTATTCCTGAGTCCATTTATAAAATACTAATGGACGAATATGCTGTTAACCAAAAAAAATTTGGTAAAAACACAAAATATATTTTTGCAAATAGTGAAGATAAGCATATTTCTTACAATACTGTACAGAAAACAATAAATGATTTATTCTTTGAACATAAAGTACTAGGTGATGATGGTAATATCTTGAGATTTAAAACACATAAGTTTCGTTCTACAAAGGCCACCAAGCTTGTAAGTATGGGATTGGGGGCAACAGAGGGGGCAAAGGCATTAGGTCATAAGGGACTAGCTTCTATTACTCATTATGCACATATCACTACAGATACTTTAATAGCTGCAATGGAGCCTTATTTAAAGAAGGTTGATATATTAGTTAATAATATTGGCAAAATTCAAGAAAGCACAAAGAAAGACCTTCAAAATGCTCTTCCCCTTTGCAACGGTTGGTGCATAAGACCTATTGAGTTAGGAATTTGCATACATGCAAATCATTGTTTACAATGCGATTTATTTTGTCCAGATAGTAGACATATGAATTATTATATGATGCAACTAGAAGAGATTAATGCCACCTTAGCCATTATTGAATCTACAGGAAATGAATTAATGATCAAAAAACTATCTACTGATAAAGAACAGTTAGAAAAAATAATAGAAAGGGTAACAGAATTATGGCAAAAAGAAACATAAAAGGACTTCAAGAATTTGGTAAAATAAGAACTCAAACTTGTGAAAAGAAAGTTTTAGATGCTTTAAATTTGATGGTCAAAAATAATGAAAAAGTTACTATTTCTGCCGTTGCAAGAAAAGCTGGTGTAACTAATAAATTTATATATAGCCATATTGATCTTTTATCTACCATTCGTAGATATACTGAACCTTCTGGTTATAAAAAGAAACAGACTCAAGACTCAAAAGATTCATTAATTACATGTCTTCGTCTTGAAAATAAGAATTTAAAAAAGCAGATAAAAGAACTTGAAAGCAGGGAGGATTATCGAATCCAAAATGAGCAACTTGAAACTGAAATAATCAAATTAAAAAAAGAACTTGATAATGCCCTAAATATGGCACTGGATTTGAAATATTAATCGCTGCTGTTTTCACCAAGATAAGTTGATTCTTTTCTTGGTGATTTTTTAATTAAAAAGCTTGAAAATACAGGGAATATGGCTTCTTACATATGTATGACGTAATAAAGCCTTAATTTAACAAAGGATTTCTAGTCCAGACTCCATATATGAAAAATATTCTTGAAGGCCGCATCCTCAAACTCGTCTTTATCAAGTCCCGTATAGTGACTTCATTTTCACCTTCTGTATTCGCATTTCTCACCTCCAATTTTACTAAATTCTCTACTCCCTGGATCTGAAGCTCCGCACTATCCTCTATAGTCACAATCCGTTCGTCTTTTGGTACAAAATTGGCAAGTGCATTCAGCATCGTCGTCTTACCGGCGCCGGTCGATCCAGATATAAATATGTTATATCCTGCAATGACAAGCTTTTCCAAAAGTTCAACTGCCTCTTTGCTGATGGACTCCAGCTTAACAAGTCTCTCCACGGTTATTGGCTCTTTTGCAAACTTTCTAATTGTTAAAATCGGACCATTAATTGCTATCGGCTTTAGAACGACATTCACCCTTGATCCATCTTCTAAACCTGTGTCCACAATTGGGGAACTTTCGTTGACATGGCGGTTCGCTCTGGCAACAATTTGCTGAATAACATCTTCAAGCTTTTCAATTGATTCAAAATGTTTATCCCACAAAATCAGCCTCCCGTCTCTCTCATAATAAATAGCTTCATCGCCATTAACCATAATCTCAGTGATAGAGTCGTCCTCAACCAGTTCTTGTAGTAAATCCAGACGACGGACAGCATTGAAGATTTCTTGCTTTATCGACATTTTTTCAATTGTGCTGATGTAACGTTCTCTCCCCTTTTCCAGTATAACAGTCTCTATCAGCTCTGAAACGGCATCATCATCCAAATCTAAATGAATATCAATACGACTCAATACTTCTCCCTGAATTTCTTTTTTTAAATCATAATATCTCATCGGCTCTGTACCTCCTGCTTAATTAAATCTATCTGATTACTTGTTCAATTTTAATGATACGCTCAAGCAACTGCTCCATACCCATGAACGTTAAAAAATGCTCAAATCTATCCAGCTTCTTCAGCCCTGCTTCTTCGTTAATAAAGGGAACATACAGCTGGGTACACAAATTCAGCAGCTGGGCCTCCCAGGGAATGCCTCCAAAGTCAATAATAATCCTCTCATATGAACTAAATTTTATTAACTCTTCAAAAAAGCTAATCCATTCTTCTTTGGTGATCTCCCTGACGTCAAATATGCATGCCGCAGGAGAAATGAAATCAATACCCTCCTCTCTTAAAACACTTCTCTCAATTTTAGATACTATATTAATCTTGTTTTCTTTAAAACAAAATATAATATCAGATAAACCCTCCTTTGAAGATGGGAAAGTCGAAAATTCTTCCATTGTTATATATAATACTCTATATTGACTAGACATCTCTTTACCTAATCTAATGGCAAATTCCGTTTTCCCTATACGCCGGATAGGTGAATATACACCCAGAATCTGCGTATCGGACTTTGCCGCAACACTACTTCTATTTAGTAATACATCATTCCTTTCTGTGTAAACATCTAATAAATAACTATAAATCTTCTCTGCTGATTGATATTTCAATAACGATAAATATTCGCTATATTCTTTTCCTAAATTCCCTCATTTAGAATAATTGTTGAACATGTGTCTAATTGCTGCAACTCATCACATAAAAGTGATGAACTGATAAGTAATATGTGCCCATCTCCCTTCATATCAAATACACTATCAATGTTGGTACATACATTTACAATGAAAGGTGAATCTACCTTTCTGCTGACATAATCAGCCAGTCTTTCCACATATCTTTCTTCCCTGTCGCAAATAATTAATTGCGAGTTTCTCACATGCTGCCTCCTTTTCCAGTTAAATATAGTCTAAAATACATAAAATAATTGTAGCCAAACAAATCGGAAGTGAAAAATGTATAATACATTCCTCTTTCTTTTCCTCAACAATATAGTAAGATAATAATTTCTTTTCATGGATAAGTCTAAAGATGTGTTCGGTAAAGTATTGCAAACGGGTTATAACAATCCTATACCTTACCATTTTTATCAAAGAGATAATTGCACCAATAATAAAAGCAATCAACATAGATTTGATACAGAATGATATACCTCCAAAAGTTCCAATAACCGTGAAAAGCTTGATATCACCTGCACCAAGCACAGAACTTAAGTAAAAGAAAAATAATAATCCTATAGGCACTATCCCCCCTAAAAGTGAACAGGTCAGCCCATATATTCCTTGATTTACAAAATTATGTAAACTTCCAATACAAGTGCCTATTACAATTAGTTTATTGTTAATCCTATAACACTTGAAATCCATGTATACTGCTATGACTAAAATCAATGTCATATATGCCTGTTTCGACAGTTCCAATACATCACCTCTATTTAATTGTCAGTTTAGGGAAAATAAAAAAGATATATAATCAACAAGAGTGGAAGATTTTGTACATTGATTATATATCTATTCATATCCAGTTGTCTAGACCCTATTTTAATTTCTTTACGACAGCATTTTACTTTACGACAGCATCTGATAAATACCGATAATATACAGCATGACAACACCTGGTGAACCTAATATACTACTAGTGGTTATAGTCAAAAGATTAACCCCTACAGGACATCCAATATTTAAAAAATTTAATATTAGATTGACTACAAAAATAAACGCTCCGCCTGCCGCTCCTCGAATAAACCACCTGAGAATAATTTCCTTTTGATGTATAAATAAACTGATAATAAAGACAATCAAGCATATGCTGATAATAATAAGTAAAATTTGGTTTTGAGTCATTTATTACTCCCGATTATTTAATTAATATAAACATATGCCTGTTTTATTTTTAATATGTCGGGTTATTCATTAATTTTTAATATTGCTCCGTCATTGGCTTCAATCAACCAATGTATCCTTCCCTCACAAATTTCAGTGCTCTCTCCCGAAATCAAATCAGTTACATGATGTCCTGAGAGCGGGACATCAATCCATAACTCCTCTGCATTAGTATCATTATTTAGGACAATAATACAACCTTGATCATTATATATTCTCGCATACACATACTGCTTATTCCTCAGTATAAGTTCCTCATATCGGCCTTGGCTCAATTCCTTATTCTCTGTTCTTATTTTAGCCAGGTTTGTAATGAGGCTCACTATTTCATTGTCCTTCGTATTTAATTTTTCCAAATCCAAGGCAGGACGAAGAGCCGCATCGCCCCCCTCTTGCTTCCGTCCCATAATCCCCCATTCGGAACCGTAATAAATCGAAGGAATTCCCATGATCGTATATAAAAATACGTGTACCGGCATAAGATTCTTAATATTTTCCAGCTTGCTTGCTATCCGGTCAACATCGTGGTTGTCTACGAAGTTGTACAGCAGGGCCTCCCTGCAGATACCATATGGTTCCCCAAACAATCGTTTTACCGTATGGGCCATTTCAAAATAATTAAATGAATTATGGGCGGAATAAATTCCTTTATGCAACTCATAGTTGGTGACAGAATGTAAGGTCTCAGGATTAACCCATCGGTTATAATCACCATGGATGACTTCACCCATTAACCAAAAACCTTCTTTAATATAATTGGCCACCTGTCTTAATTCTTTCATAAAATTAAAGTCTAGAACATCAGCGCAGTCCAGCCGGATTCCATCTATATCAAATTCTTCTACCCAATATTTAACGACTTCCAGCAGGTAATCCCGAACCTTAGGATTATTCATATTCAATCTAGGTAAAATAGCATGTCCCCGCCAGCACTCATAGGAAAATGAATCACCCTCAGGACTGGTCTGGTTAAAATCTACATGGCCATACCAATCCTTTCCCCATGAATCCCACTTTAACTCCTGAAGGTTTTTAAATGCGGCGAAATCCCTTCCAGTATGATTAAATACTCCGTCTACGACAACTTTAATGCCTTCCCGATGACACATATTCACCCAATTTCTAAATTCCTGATTGGTTCCTAATCTCCGATCCACCCGTTTGTAATCAGTTGTATCATACCCATGAGTTGCTGACTCAAATAGTGGTCCTATATAGATAGCATTACAGCCAATCGCTTTGACATGCCTAATCCATTGATTTAGGATATGGAAATTTTCCAGGTTATCGCTATAGTTGTTTTCTCTTGGTGCATTGCATAAACCTAACGGATATATGTGATAAAAAATCGCCTCTTCATACCAATGACTCATATTAAAAATCTCTCCTTTTCACGTTGTATACCATTCGGTATATCAAATGTATAAATTACGTATAAATTCCATGCATAAATTGATGTACAACCGCAAACACCTGATCATCACTTATGTTTTCATCCTGATGCTTATGAATTGCAAACCAGTAAACCAAATAAGAGTTGAGCGCCCCTAAAAAAGTGGCAGCAAACTGCTTTTGGCGTCCATTTAAGTTTCCGTTGACATCTCCGGCCTTTTTAAAAAGTTCTGTCAATAATTCAAACTGCTCATTCCTAATCTCCTGGGTCGCCTTATAGCTATCACTTTTAATGCCGGAGTAAAGCATAGACATAACCAGTAAATAGCAGTTCTTATTTCTTGACGCAAAAGTAAAATAGACTTTAGCTATTTTATAAAGGTTTACCGGCAGGTCTCCATCATAAATACAGACTTCTTTGAAATCATCTCTAAAGTCCCTGTAATAATAGTCTAATAGAGATTGCAGCAGTCCAAGTTTACTTCCAAAATAGTGGTATAAGGTAGGCTTTGTAACGCCTGCCTTTTCACAAATTTCCTGGACTCCTATTCCATCATACCCTTTATCATTAAACAATTCCAACGCACACTCAATAATCTTATATTTATTATCCACCTTTTCACCTCTGATCCATTATACCAATCGGTATACAAAATGTCAAGGCGGAACTAAAGGACAGCTTTTTGAGCTGTCCTTGCTTACTAGGTTAAATCAAGTTATTAAAGTCCTGCGGCAATAATTTTACCATATCCGCTTCTTCATATTTATTATCTAGCACAGTCATAAATAAATTTCTCATATTACGCTGATCCAGATTGGCGACAGCCTGGTCGACAATACTTGTAATATCTTCATAATTGATAACAACATCGGCGTGAGTCTGCTTCTTAAAATAATCCCGGAGTACCAAAGCCGTTTCCTTAGCCATCTCGTAGCCGCGCTTCTCAATGTAGCCTTTCGCCAGGGTTACCAGCTCCATCTCATTATATTTAGCGACATTAATAACATTTAAGAATTTTGACCGTAAATCCGGATATTTCCTCCATAATGTCAAGATGTCCTCTTCAAAGCTTTCTAATACAATAGCTACATCCTGATTGTCTTTACCCACTTCCTTTTTAATGATTTCAACTGATGGCTCCGACAGTTCGTCTGCATTCTCAATAATAAGGCAGCCACCGTTAATCTTCGTAAAAATGATAGAAAAATCTCTATTATTCAAATCCTTGGCTGTCGCTCTAACAATCTTGGTTTTGTCACAAATTCCGTATGTATTCAGTGCTTTAGCTATACCGATTGCAATCTGGGATTTAACACTTTTATCGCTTCCTACAACCACAAAATTAATATCATAAGGCGCTAATATATCATAATTATCCATAGCTGTGTCTTCAAATTTGGTAAAGGTCTGTGCCAGCTGCTGTTTAACGTCGAGAATATTAGGTACCGTTGCAAAAATATCTTTCACTGTATCTGGAATTGTAACAGAATCTGTAACCTCATCTTTAAAATCGTCTTCTTCCACCTCTTCTTTAAAAAGGCCGGCCAGGAATGTTTTATCTGCATCAGAAATCTGTATCGTTTTTTCTTGTATTTCTTCCTCAATATCCCAGGTTCCTTCATCTTCATCAACTACCTCAACTAATGGTTCGACGTCCCGGGTCTCATCAAAGAAGCTTTCAAAAAATGATTCTTCGCTAAAATCACCTGCCGTTTCGTCTCTAAAAAGATCTTCTTCCTCATCTTCAAAGAAATCTTTATCCTCTAAGGAAGACATATCCTCAATAATCTCATCTTCAAATAAATCGGTATCATCATCCGCAGACTCTTCCTTTGGCTCTGTAATCTCTACTGCGGATCCTTCCTGGCTCTCTTCGATGTCCTTCTTCAAATACTTATCTTCACATGAAGGTTCAGGTCGCTGCAAGCTTACAAATAAAGAGCTAAGAGTTTGAGACATTTCCTGTTTTAACGATAACTCGTCGATCATACCATCGTCTTCATCGTCAGAATCTTGCTCCACTAACGGTTCCCCTAATGCTTTTTCTATCATATTCAAGTCAATATCATCTTCCGTGAAAAAATCAGCCTCGTGATTATCATACTGCACCTGTGGCCCGATTTCATTCTGCCTTCCAGGTTCAGATATCACATTGTCAAATCCCGATACAGCTTCCTCTGCTTCCTTCTCAATCCCTGTCTTTGCTTCATTTGCTTCTTTCTCAACTCTGACCCCGTCTTCCTGGGCCTCCTTATCCGCCTTCATCTTAGCTTCCTGCTCAGCTGCCCTGATTTTGGCAGCGGCTTTAATTTCGGCAATCTTCTGGGCTTCCAATTCCATAGCCATTTGTTTTTCAACCGTGGATACTTCGGGTAAAGGTTCGCCGGTAATTTTACATTTCAATGCAATAGCCTTATCTACATATTCTCCATGTCCAAACCATAACACAATTTCTTCGCACTCGGAAATACACTTTTTGGTTTCACCGGCTGCATCATACAAGGTTGCCAGCTCATAGGCCCATTCCTCTATATATTCATAATCCTTTAACCGTTCCAATGTATCAATCAGAACGGATAAGCGCTCGCCTTTACCTTTATCAATTCTATATCTTAAAATATATCTGTTTAAATCTCTTGATGCCACACCAATAAACTCTTTATAATAGTACTCTGCTTCTGCATATTCCCCCATATTAATATACAAGGTGGTCAACAGGTTTAATATTCTTCTATTTGCCGGAGATTTATCATATGCTTTTAATACAACTTCCTCTGCTTCTTCATATCTACCCTCTTTGATGTATACTTCGCCAATCAAACACATCATCGGGGCATTTTTTATTCTGTTGATATCAATACTATTAATCACCTCTAAAGCCGACTTGAAATCTTCCTCTATAACATAAGCTTTTATATGCTTAAGCATATCTGCTTCTGAGTTCTTATCCAACTTTGATCACTCCTTTATACATGAGTTTTTTTATACCTAACTAAGAGTTTAACATAATTACCCTCAGTTAACAAGTGCAAAACGCAAGTACCAGTATTAGTCATTACAGTTCAGCCATAAGCTCAATTTCGATTTGCATAGCTGAACTGTAACAAAATATTAAGATACGTCCTTAGCCTCAGGTAAAAAGCGCTCATACGATTTTGAAGCAGCAATTTCATCTATAATCAACTGCTCCTCATTATAATCATATCGTTTGCCTTTAATCTCCTGATAAGTTTCATGTCCTTTTCCGGCAAAAACTATGATATCCCCTTTATGTGCATTACGGATAGCATATTTTATAGCCTCTTTCCTGTTTTCAATAACAAGAAAATCTCTCTTTCCCTTGAGGATCCCAATCATAATATCGTTGATAATATCCATTGGGCTTTCAAATCGTGGATTATCCGATGTGACAATCGATAAATCTGCCAGCGTCCCAGACACCTCACCCATCTCGTACCTTCTCATTTTAGAACGGTTTCCTCCACAGCCAAATACACAAATAAGGCGGCGAGGTGCATAACTTTTCAATGTTTCCAGAAGTTTTTTAAGTGAAGCCGCGTTATGGGCATAATCAATCATTACCGTATATCCATCTGTTCCTGGAAGTATTTGTACCCTGCCTTTAACCCTGATAGATTTTAATGCTTCGTTGATAGTCTCGGCAGAAATATTAAAGTGCTTGCAGACTGCGATGGCAATCAATGCGTTTTCCACATTAAAAATACCTGGCATATGAACTTCTGTTTTAAATTCCCATAAACCTTTCACTTCAAACGATACGCCCAGATTATCCGTAAACCTTTTCGTATGAATCTGTTCTGCCCATAAATGTGATTCCCTATCTCTTCCGAAATATATGATTGGGCACCGGGCCGCTTTCAAGGCTTTTGTTACATTAGCATCATCCCTGTTAACAATTCCAAGTTTACTTTGTTCAAACAGCAGACTCTTACATTGCATATATTCCTCAAAACTTTCATGTTCATTTTTTCCGATATGATCTGGCGCTATATTAGAAATAACCCCATAGTCGAATTCAATGCCCCATACTCTTTTATGCTTCAATCCCTGTGAAGATACCTCCATAACGACACATTTACAACCCGCCTCCGCCATTTGATAAAGATATTTTTGAATATTATATGATTCCGGCGTCGTATTGTAAGATCCTATCAATTGCTCACCAATAATGGTTTCAATGGTCCCAAT
>Ga0153999_1001155_pt1 | contig 10708 bp, 7 predicted proteins | sample TSNC083MetaG_FD_104675 | JGI IMG/M metagenome (GOLD analysis project Ga0153999, IMG submission 104675) | Attine ant fungus gardens microbial communities from North Carolina, USA - TSNC083 MetaG | ecosystem: Host-associated > Fungi > Mycelium > Unclassified | place: USA: North Carolina, Lumber... | reverse complement strand
GCAGCTGGAATACTCATGTACGAAGCAAAAAAATAGCCTTGCTTGTCTGTCACTTCTTTTCTATAATAAGGGTAGACATGCATATGACCAACACATATACATAGAAGAAGCGCTGATAGAACGGGCGATCGCCAAAAGCCGAAGCAGGGAGGGAATGTCTTAGACTGAGAGCATTTCCACGGCAAGATGAGGTGAACCGCTTTTCACTCTGGAGCTGGCATCGGGACCTTGATATTACCTCAAGTAAAGATGTTCCGGGATTTTCCCGTTATCGAATAACCAAGTGGGCGCATTTTTGCGTCAACAAGGGTGGTACCGCGAACCAAGTCTCGTCCCTTTTTATTAAGGGGGAGGCTTTTTGTTTTTTTATAAAACAGGTCGAAGCAAACAGAAGGAGGCATATTCATTATGAAAGACAAGCTGGAAGCATTGAAAACGGCAGCACTTGAAGCTGTTAAGCAGACAAACGATGAGAAGGAATTGCAACAGATTCGCGTCAGTTATCTTGGCAAAAAAGGTGAACTTACTGCGATTCTGCGCGGCATGGGCAAATTATCACAAGAGGAACGTCCTGTTATTGGCGAGCTTGCCAATGTCGTTCGTGAAGAAATTACAGTAGCATTAGATGAGAAGAAAGCTTCTCTAGAAGAGAAAGCAATGGAAATCCAGCTTCAAGAAGAGAAAATCGATATAACGCTACCAGGACATCCTGTAAAACGCGGTGGTGCGCATCTGCTTACACAAATCGTTGAAGAAATTGAAGATTTGTTCATCGGAATGGGCTATGAGATTAAGGAAGGCCCTGAAGTAGAAACCGATTATTTCAACTTCGAAGCGCTTAATTTACCGAAGAATCACCCAGCGCGTGATATGCAGGATACATTCTACTTAACAAATGAATTGTTGCTTAGAACTCATACGTCACCAATGCAGGCACGTACAATGCGTGCTTGTGACAAGAACGAGCCGGTCAAAATGATTTGTCCTGGTAAAGTATATCGCCGTGATACCGATGATGCGACACACTCACATCAGTTCACGCAAATTGAGGGTCTTTATGTGGATCGCAACGTGAAGATGAGCGATCTAAAAGGAACACTTGACGCTTTTGCAAAAGCGATGTTCGGTAAAGATCGTAAAATTCGTCTTCGTCCAAGCTTCTTCCCATTCACTGAACCGTCTGTTGAGATGGATATTTCTTGTAAAGTATGTGGTGGAGAAGGCTGTAGTGTTTGTAAACGTACGGGTTGGATTGAGATTCTTGGTGCTGGTATGGTACATCCCAATGTACTGCGCATGGCTGGCTATGATCCAGAGGAGTTTACAGGGTTTGCTTTCGGGATGGGACCTGAACGTATCGCAATGTTGAAATATGGCGTTGATGATATTCGCCATTTCTATACGAATGACAACAGATTCTTGAATCAATATCATAAGGCGTAACAACAGGAGGGGAAAATAAATGCTTATATCTTTAAACTGGTTAAAACAATATGTAGATATGGATGGCATTTCGCCAGAAGATCTAGCTGAAAAGATTACGAAATCTGGAATTGAAGTAGATAGTATTCACCATATTGCAGAGAAAAGCACGAATGTCGTTGTTGGACATGTGCTTGAATGCGGAAAGCATCCAGATGCAGATAAATTAAATGTAACGCAAGTTGATGTTGGCGATGAAACTCTGCAAATCGTTTGTGGTGCTCCGAATATTGCGGCTGGCCAGAAAGTAGCCGTTGCAAAACCAGGTGCCTTATTGCCAGGCAATTTCAAAATTAAGAAAGCGAAGCTTCGCGGAGTTGAATCGTTCGGTATGATCTGCTCATTGCAGGAGCTTGGTATAGCTGAACAATATGTACCTAAGGAGTACGCTGAAGGAATTTTCGTTTTCCCTGAGGATGCTGAAGCAGGTAAACCGGTTGAAGAATTGCTGAATCTAGACGATGCGATTCTTGAATTTGATTTGACACCAAATAGAGCGGATAGCTTGAATATGCTAGGTGCTGCTTATGAAGTGGCTGCAATTCTGGACAAGCCTATCATTTTACCAGAGCCTTCATTTGAAACAACGAACGAAAACACTGTAGATTTTATCTCTGTTAAATCAGAAGATGCAGCATTGAATCCATTTTATGCGGCATTCTTAATTAAAGATGTAACTGTTAAATCTTCACCACTTTGGTTGCGCAATCGACTCATTGCAGCGGGTATCCGCCCGATCAACAACGTTGTCGACATTACGAACTTTGTCCTGCTTGAATATGGACAGCCTTTGCATGCATTTGATTATGACAAATTTGGCTCTAAAGAAGTCGTTGTTCGTCAAGCGAAACAAGGTGAACAGCTTACGACGCTTGATGGGAAGGAGAGAATTCTTTCTGAACAGAATTTGGTCATTACAAATGGTACAGTGCCAGTTGCGCTTGCAGGCGTGATGGGCGGAACGGATTCCGAAGTCCATGAAGGAACAACAACAGTTCTTCTTGAAGCTGCGTACTTTGATGGACAGTCTATTAGAAAAACGGTTAAGGAAACGGGATTGCGCAGTGACGCAAGCACACGTTACGAGAAGGGCATTGACCCGAATCGTGTTTATGCTGCAGGTGTACGTGCTTCTCAACTACTTGAGCAATATGCAGGCGGCAAAGTATGCGCAGAACCTGTTGTATTTGATGAATTGGATAAATCTGAAAAGATTGTTCAAGTCGATGCAAGAGAAGTAAATCGTCGTCTTGGAACTGATATTTCATCAGATGATATTGCGAGTATTCTAGAGAAGTTACGCTTCCAATACGAACAGTCAGGCGATCTGTTTACGGTTACAGTGCCGACGCGCCGTATGGATATTACGATATTCGAAGATATGCTTGAAGAAATTGCACGAATTTATGGATACGATCATTTGCCATTAACATTGCCAGGCGGTGCAACACGTGGAGAATTGACGGAGATCCAAGCCTTGAAACGCCTTGTGAAACGCTTCTTGGAAGGTGCAGGACTTTCTGAAACATTGACATATTCATTGACTGACGATGCATCTATTGGCAAATTAATCAGTCCGGATGTACAAGGAAATACGCCAATTCCAATCAAACTGGCACTTCCGATGACAGAGGATCATAAATACCTGCGTCTAAGCTTACTTCCGGAAATTCTTCGTTCGGTGACTTATAACAAAGCACGCAGTAATGAAGAAATCGCATTGTTTGAGCTTGCATCTGTATTCATTTCACAGGAAGAAGTGTTAACAAAGCAACCTCATGAACAACTTCGTCTGTCAGGAGCGCTTTCAGGTCTATGGCAGGAAAATCGCTGGCAGCAAGAAATTAAAAAAGTTGATTTCTATGTAGCGAAGGGTATTGTTGAAGGTTTGTTCAGCTATCTTGGACTCGTACCAGAATTCGAAGCTGGACAAGTTAACCAAATGCATCCAGGCCGCACAGCGCTTGTTAAGATTTCCGGCAAAATAATCGGTTTTGTTGGTCAGTTGCACCCGCTGTATGCAAAAGCGAATGATCTTGGTGAAACATACGTATTCGACTTGAATATGGAAGCTGTCTTCCAAGCTTACTCTGAGCAACCATCATTTGCTAAGATTCCGAAATTCCCGAGTGTGTCTCGTGATATCGCTTTGATTCTTGATCTAGGTGCTGAAGCGGGTACAATTCAGGAGCGGATCGAAGAAGTTGGAGCGCCGCTTGTAAAGCGAGTTGATATCTTTGATGTTTATGAAGGTGAACATCTTCCAGAAGGTAAGAAGTCAATTGCTTACCACCTCGTTTATCAAGATCCTGAAAAGACGTTAACAGATGAAGAAGTAGAAGCATCTTACAACAAAGTAATTGAAACAGTAAAAACTGAATTCGGAGCGGAGATCCGTTCATAATCAAAAAACTGTCTGACGCGTATAATGCGGCAGACAGTTTTTTTTATAAGTAATTTTCGGCTTTTTGCGTATTGGCGAAGTGGACTTTCGCTATGGAATCCAGTTTTTCGTGGCCATATGTTCTAATGACCTCAGCGATCGCAGCGTCAACTTTCGAAGAAGCTCCTTTCGGCAATGTAAAGCCGATTTCTTTTGAGAGACGATCCATCTCTTTCACAAAACTTGTGCGGGCGATAATTGATCCAGCTGCCACAGCAATTGAGTGGCTTTCTGCTTTTGTCATAAAATAAGTGTTCTCAGGCAGCTTACCTTTTTCAGAAGTGATGTGTCGGATATATACATCGGGCATGCAGAACTGGTCAATGAGAATGCCTGCTGAAGGAATTCCTTCAATTTTACCGAGCAGCTTTTCAATGGCATGGTGATGCAACATAGCTTTAATCTTGCCTTGAGTCCATCCTTTGCGTTGAAGCTTGTTGTACTTTTCATTATGTAAAACGAGCAGGGCATACGGAATGCCAAGATTGACGATGTCTTTAGCGAGTTTTCGAATCGTATCGTCTGTCAAATTCTTTGAGTCCTGCACACCGATTGATTGGAGTTCATTGATTTTATCAGCAGCAACGAATGCACAGGCTACAGTAACAGGTCCGAAATAGTCGCCAGTTCCTGCTTCATCGGAACCAATATGCGATGATATGAGAAATCCTTCCGGAACGGTTCCGGATACTTGTTTCTGGAATGGACTTTTTGTCTTTGATGTCTTTTTAGCTTTTGGAGAAGTCGCAATGGCACTCTTGCTCCAGATGTGAGTTTCTTGTGCAGGTGCCTTTCCTTGGAAGAGAACCTTGCCAGAATTATATGCGGTGATCGCTGCATTTGCTGTCTTAGCGCGGAAAACAGCACCTGGTGGCGTTGTGCCATCTAGCTGCTTTGCGTAATGTTTTTTCATTTTCTCTATGACCGATTTTGGAAGGGTCAGTACTTCTTGTGACACGGGAATTCCTCCTTGGCATACATATATGTGAAAACTATAGCAGACTGGTGGTATAATTGCGATTGGAGCTGTGAATTATCCAAGATGTAGTACAGTTTCCTAAACGTTTCGCTTCATGTTAATATAAAATAGATTTATATTGCCAAAATAAAAACCAATTTAAATAAATGAACTGGATAACAGGAGGGATCGTATGGCAGATCAGGAAAAAACGAGAACAACGATCGAAATACACAACAAGCCATATACGATTATTGGAACAGAACCAAAAGGGCATGTGAAGCTCGTCGCAAGCCTAGTTGATCAGAAAATGAAAGAGATCCAAAAGCATAATCAATATCTTGATACTGCAAGTCTTGCCGTTCTGACGGCCGTGAATACAATGAATGATTATATGAAGCTGAAAGAAGAATATGCATCCCTTCTTGGCGCAATGCGTAAGGGAAAAGAGGAGTAACTACATCTATGATTGTCACACTTATTATCATTTTCTTGCTCATTTCAGGTTGGATAAATGGACTAAGAAGAGGTTTTGTCCTGCAGATTATCCATCTTGCAGGTTTTCTTGGGTCTTTGTTCATTGCCTGGTATTTTTATGATGATCTAGCACCATACTTGGGGAAAATCATACCAGCACCCGGCAGTTCTAACGGTGCTTGGGGTGCTGTTCAGAATGCATTACCTGTCGAAACAACATTTTACAATGTTATTGCATTCATTATCGTGTTAATTGTAGCACGTTTAATTATCGGCATGATTGGACGTACACTTGATGGTGTAGCAAAGCTGCCGATTTTAAGGTCGGTGAATAAGCTCTTTGGGGCAATTCTTGGCCTTGCAGAAACATATTTAATCGTGTTTATCGCAGTAGCTCTATTTTTCTTCATCCCGGGTACAGATGAATATATACGTGGATCAGGACTGGCGATGACCATTATCGAGAAGACACCATATCTATCTGATACATTAAAGCAAATTTTGCCGTAAAATAATTCAGCATTGGACAAACGAGGAGGAACGACCTTGGCCATCACAAAAAAAGACGTTATCCGCTTGCTTGAGACAATTGCGATCTATCTTGAGCTGAAAGGCGAGAATCCTTTTAAAATATCAGCATATCGGAAAGCCGCACAGGCATTGGAAAAAGATGAACGATCGCTTGCCGAGATGGAAGACCCGACGAAATTGAAAGGCATCGGCAAAGGAACGGGAGCAGTTATTCAAGAATTCATTGATAGTGAAGGTGCTTCGGATACATTAGAACAACTCCAGAAAGAAGTACCAGCTGGCTTGATCCCATTGTTGGATATTCCAGGTCTTGGTGGGAAGAAGCTGTCTAAATTGTATCAAGAACTGAATGTGATTGATGCAGATTCTTTGAAAGAAGCATTGGAAACAGGGAAGGTCGAGGAACTAGCAGGGTTTGGTAAGAAGTCAGCTGAAAAGATGCTTGCAGCACTTAACGAAGTTGGCAAACGCCCAGAGAGACTGCCAATTGCCCTCGTATTACCAATCGCTGAAGAAATTGAAGCGTACTTGTCTGAAATTAAAGAAATAAAGCGTTATTCACGTGCAGGCAGTTTGCGACGTATGCGCGAAACGGTAAAAGACCTTGATTTCATTATTGCGACAGAGGAGCCGCTTGCAGTACGTGATCGTTTACTCGAACTGCCTAAGATTAAAGAAGTTGTGGCAAAAGGCGAGACGAAAGTATCTGTAACGCTTGAAGAAGTATATGACATCAATATTGATTTCCGTCTAATTGAACCTCCTGCTTTTGCAAGTACATTGCATCATTTTACAGGATCGAAAGACCATAATGTGGCGATGCGTCAAATTGCAAAAGCACGAGGTGAGAAAATAAGTGAATATGGTGTGGAGCAGGATGAAACAGGTGAAGTACTCGCTTTTGAGACAGAAGAGCAGTTTTTCAAGCATTTTGACCTTCATTTTATCCCGCCGGAAGCGCGAGAAGATACCGGAGAAACGGAAGCTTTTAAGGAAGATATTAAGCTTGTAGAACTCTCTGATATTAAAGGCGACTTGCATATGCACACAACATGGAGTGATGGTGCCTTATCATTGGAAGAGATGGTCAATGAAGTACGCAGTCATGGCTATGAATTCATGGCAATTACAGATCACTCCAAATATTTAAAAGTCGCTAATGGCCTAACAGAAGACAGGCTGCTGAAACAGCGTGAAGAAATTGAACGCCTGAATGCTATATATAATGATATTACGATATTTCAGGGAGTGGAAATGGATATTCTACCGGATGCTACGCTTGATTTCTCGGAAGATTTCCTGAAAGAACTCGATTTCACGATAGGTGCAATTCATTCTAGTTTCAGTCAGTCGAAAGAAGATATTATGAAACGATTATTCGCAGCTATGGATAATCCATATGTTAATTTGATTGCGCATCCGACAGGTCGACTCATTGGTAAGCGTCCAGGATATGCGGTCGATATGGAAGCACTTATAGAACATGCGGCGAAAACGAATACAGCTTTAGAAATTAATGCGAATCCAAATAGATTGGACCTTTCTGCGGAGTGGGCGCGAAAAGCTCAGGAAGCAGGCGTTGTTATTTCCATTAATACAGATGCCCATAATGCGGGAATGCTTGAACATATGAAATATGGAGTAGGCAATGCTAGAAAAGGGTGGATTAAGAAAGATACCGTGATCAATACATGGTCAATTGAGAAATTAAAGCAATTTATGAATCGCAAATAGAGATGCACATAGCTAAAGGAGCAGGTTGAATGAATGAACGAATCCTCCGTGTGGCAGAATTCAATAAAATAGCAGAAAGACTCGTACAGCAGGCGGAGACAATACTTGGTAAGGAACTTGCCAGGCAGATTCATCCGTCATCAGATATTGAAAAGGTGCGACATCAACTAGAGGAAACGGATGAAGCAAATAGCATCTTACGTTTGAATAAGACATTTCCACTAGGCGGTATTGCCGATATTCGCGGCTCAGTGCAACGGAGTAAAATAGGTAGTGTACTAAGCGCAGGTGAATGTCTTGATGTTGCTGAAACAGTCCGTGGCGGGCGTAATGTTAAGACATTCATAGAAAGCCTCGATGAACCTGTTAAGAACTTGCTTGATATGGCAGAACGAATCATGCCACTCCGTGATCTTGAACAAACGATAAAGAACTGTATTGATGACAATGCTCATGTCATGGACAGTGCCTCTGATAAATTAAGGTCCATTCGTTCAAGCATCCGCACGAACGAGAATCGGATCAGAGAGCGTATGGATAATTTCCTTAAGACAAAGAGTAATATGCTAAGCGATGCGATCATTACAATTCGCAATGATCGTTATGTAATTCCTGTTAAAAGTGAATATCGTACAGCAATAGGTGGTATTGTCCATGATCAATCTGCTTCTGGGCAAACGCTTTTCATGGAACCGCGTGCCGTTGTTGATTTAAATAATAATCTTCAAGAAGCCTTTGCAAAAGAGAGCCAGGAAGTTGAACGGATCTTAAGTGAACTGACAGAAAAGATTGCTGAGCACGCTGATTATTTATTAGAGAATGTGAAAATACTTGCGCAGATTGATTTTATTTCAGCTAGGGCTAAACTCGGTGCTGGCATGAGAGCAGCCAAGCCGAAGATGAATGATGAAGGCTTTATTAGCATGAAGCAAGGCCGTCATCCACTCATTCCGGATTCTCAAGTTGTACCAAATGATGTAGAACTGGGCAAAGGTTATACAGCAATTGTCATAACTGGTCCGAACACAGGTGGTAAAACCGTTACACTAAAGTTAGTTGGACTGGCGATCTTGATGGCACAATCAGGTCTTTTCGTACCCGCGGATGATGGCCTTGAGCTAGCTGTGTTCAAGGAAGTCTTTGCTGATATTGGTGATGAACAGTCTATTGAACAGAATTTGAGTACGTTCTCTTCTCACATGACCAATATCGTAAGCATTCTTGATCAATTTGATGACCAATCGTTAATTCTATTTGATGAATTGGGTGCTGGTACCGACCCTCAAGAAGGTGCGGCGCTTGCAATGTCCATTCTCGATCAAGTAATTGAAAGAGGCGCAAGAGTATTAGCAACAACTCACTATCCTGAATTGAAAGCGTATGGGTTCAATCGGCCACAAGTGATGAATGCTTCTGTAGAATTCAATGTAGAAACATTACAGCCAACGTATCGGCTCTTGCTTGGAGTCCCAGGACGAAGCAATGCATTTGAGATTTCTAATAGACTAGGTCTTAGTGAATACATTATTGACAAGGCTAAAGGGCTAATCGGCGTCGAATCAGAGGGCGTAGAGAATATGATTGCATCTTTAGAAACAGCGCGCCGTAATGCAGAGAAAGATTATGAAGCTGCCCATGAAGTGCTGCTACAGAGTGAACAAATTCGAAAAGAATTGCAGGCTGAATGGCGCGATTACGAGAAGAAACGCGATCAACTGTATGAAAAAGCCGAAGAAAAAGCGGCAAAAGCTCTTGCAGATGCAAAAGAAGAAGCTGAAATGATCGTCGATGAAATAAAGTCAATGCGCTCCAATGCCGTCATGAAAGAGCATGAATGGATCGAAGCAAAGAAAATGCTGGAAGAGGCCCAGCCACAGCTTAGGACTAAGAAGGGCAAGCAGCAAGTATCAACTCAAAGCGTTCAAACAAACGAATTGTCTCCGGGTGATGAAGTAAGACTTCTCACATTGAACCAAAAAGGCGTCGTTACTGACAAAGTGAACAAGAAAGAATATATGGTTCAAGTCGGTGCAATGAAAGTCAAAGTTAAGCGCAAGGATCTGGAATTCATTAAGAAGCAGGAACAAGAAATAGCCAATCCAATTACCCGGACGAAGGGTACAGCTGATTATGTTAAAACAGAACTGGACCTCCGTGGTGAAAGGTTTGAAGATGCGCTATCTCGAGTTGAAAAATATATTGATGATGCGACTCTTGCAGGTTATCCAAATGTGAGTATCATTCACGGTAAAGGGACAGGTGCGTTGCGTAAAGGCGTTCAAGACTATGTTAAAAACCACCCGAATGTGGCTAATGCCAGAGCTGGTGCACAGGGTGAAGGCGGGACGGGTGTAACTATTCTTGAATTGAAGTAAATTGGGTTTGTATAAACCTGAGGAAGGAAGTCGCACGATGGTTTTTGAAACGATGGCAAAGATTTTGTTCGGTGTAGCGATCATTTTTCTGATCATCGGTGTTTATTGGCTGTTTTTCTGAAAGGCGGATAGACGATGGATAAACAGAAAGCAAAGCGGCAGCATATTCTCGAAGCCTCCATACAGGTGATCGCTGAAAATGGCTACTATAAATCTCAGGTTTCTAGAATAGCCAAGGCAGCAGGCGTAGCGGATGGCACCATCTATTTGTATTTTAATAATAAAGAAGATCTGCTCATCTCATTATTTGAAGAAATTATGACAACATTTGTTGAGGAAGCAAAGCGGGCGATGGAACATGATAATAATGTTAAAGAACATCTGCGAACATTGATTGTTCATCACTTCCAGCATCTTGGCTCTAGACCTCAGCTAGCACTTCTAACTCAGCTTGAATTAAGACAGTCCCAAGCAATATTGCGCAGGAAAATCAGTGTAATTCTAGAGCCTTATTTAACCCTAATTGAAGGAATTGTAAGCCAAGGGATTGAAACTGGAGAGTTCCGTAAGCAATTGGATCCTAAGATTGCTCGCCAGATGATTTTTGGGACAATGGACCAAGTTGTTACGAGCTGGGTCATGGGAGATATGAGCAGCTCGTTGTCTGAGCAGGGAGAGGTAGTCTACAAGATGCTTGCGAATGCGCTT
>Ga0153999_1001151_pt1 | contig 10717 bp, 8 predicted proteins | sample TSNC083MetaG_FD_104675 | JGI IMG/M metagenome (GOLD analysis project Ga0153999, IMG submission 104675) | Attine ant fungus gardens microbial communities from North Carolina, USA - TSNC083 MetaG | ecosystem: Host-associated > Fungi > Mycelium > Unclassified | place: USA: North Carolina, Lumber... | reverse complement strand
TGCATAATCAATCGAATAGCATAATGGATCTTGTATAACGTCAATACCTAATTCATTAATAATCTCCTCTATTTCTATCTGAGCATCTTTTATGTTTTTAAAGCCTAAATCTTGGCCTGTGAGTTTATTTTCCCCCATATAATAAGACAACTTACTTATTTTGCCGCCCAGTTCTCCACTAAAATAGATATCTGCACCGCTCAGAGATAAAGTAAAATCATCACGAGTCTTATAACATTTATATGTTGAATTTGTTAATGACCCCGGCAAGTTTTCATATGTTTCCTCCTCTATTATTTCTTTGTCCATGAGAAACATGTTTTTAATGTTTTTAATCTTTTCATAATCTTGTATTATAAGTTTAGCTTTAAAAATTGAAAGATTCTCCAGGTCAACAGATGACAACATATTAACATCCGCATCTACCTCCACCCCTGCAGTTAACTTTTTATTTATATGATCATTATTATTCGAAGATACATGCTGCAAATTGTCGCTTTGATCCTCTTGACTGACTGACGATTCATCCGGATTATTTATTTTATTTTCACCTTTACATGAAGCTAGTAAGCTTGTTATAAAAATTAGCATTATTATGTATTTAATATGTTTTTTTACCATCTTAACTCCTTATTAGTGAGACGCCCAAAAAGATAATTCCTTGCGAATTTTCTTGATATCTACAAATTTTACATTTAAAAGGATAGTGAGGTGAGATTTTACAAATCCACCTCACTGGATTTAACTTATGGTAACCAAGAAACTGTCAGATCTAGATTTGTATAGGGAATACTATTAATATACTGAACTGCCAATTTATAATAATCTCCCATGTGACCATGCCCACTCTTATAATTAAGTGTACTACTCCCTGGAGTATTTAGTGTACCGAGAATTGTACACTTTGCTCCACTATCTGTTCTTCCCCGTAAATTCACTTTTTCACTACTCAGCCAATTAACAGTAGTATCTGAACGTTTTTCCACATATGCTATCATATATTTATTAGTATTGTCTTTTCTCTCAGATGAACTTGATACCACAGATCCTCCATTAATATACACATGAAAGTTTTCTTTCGCACTAGCTGCATAGACAGACATAGCATAAGAAGAAGTAGTTAGTGATATCGCAATAATAATAGCGGACGCTGCAGATGTAATTTTTTTGATAATTTTATTTTAAATTCCTTTTTCCTCCTTTACCTTAAATGACTATTCTTTTCCTGCGCAGAAATAAAACAACACGTTGGCCTTACGTCTGACTACTCCATTGCTATATGAAAAAGCAATCCAATCTTCGCCGGCTCTATCCCTGTACACAGGATAAAATGGAAAGGAATCAGCCTTCCACAAAAGCCTTATTTTGTACAATATCCCGGTTCAATTACAATATTTATCCAGCATCTTCCTCATTTTTTCAATTTCTTCTTCTGTCAAATCCTCTGTTTCGACCAGCGCTGCCATTAAATTATTGGCAGATCCCCTGTACCAGTCATCCTTAATTCTTTCCAGCTGTGCTTTCTTATACTCTTCTTCCCTGACTGTAGCATAATACTGATATGCATGGCTCCTTTTGAAGTGATCCACGAATTCCTTCTTTTCTAATATGGTCAAAAAAGTCGCAACCGTAGCATGAGCATATTCTTTTTGATACTGGTATTTTAAAATATCCACAATTTCTGCAATCGATAAGCTTTCGTCACCTGACCAGATGCATTTCATGATCAACTGTTCTGCTTGTGTAAGTTCAAGAGCCATATTATCCTCTTTCCATAAAGACTTTTAAGCTTTTTAATTTTTAAAACTTTTAATCATTTAAAATCTTCGAAATTATATTAGCATATTTTACCATTCTTTGCAATACTTTTTTCTCTTTTTTACTTTTATTTCGCTAATATTTACAGTTTTGTAGTGAATGATAATCAGCAAATGACTTTTCATGATTCAACTTTTGGTTTAACCCGAAGAGAAAAACGTAATAACCAGTGCCGCTACTATCCTGATGCGTTACAATGCTAGAAAAGGAAAGGGCAATGGTGACATGGAATTGACAGCATAGTCCTGGATGCTATGCTGGCTGTGGATCAAGATATGACAATGCCGGCGATTGTCCGATATCGCCGGGAGCGCAACCTCTTGTATCATCCTTTACGAAGTCCCCATAAATAATTCTTCTGTTTCTATGAGCTGCGTGACCGTGCCGCTGCCGTAGCTGGTGATGGTCTTGCCGCACCGTCCTTGACGGTGAAGTCGACGACGGCAGCTATTATGCCCCCGATGCCGCCCACCCCCGCCGCGGAGACACCTTCCGTATCTATGTGCGTGGTCAGTGCGGAAGCGAGCTTGGCGCAATGCGTGAGCTGACGCTGGACACCGATGACCGTACCGAAAACGGTAAGGAACATACAATACGGCTTTATATATTCGAAAAAATAATATCGTTTTTTACGACAGAAACTAATTGGTTGGCCTTGTAGTAATATCTAGGAACCCTTTTTCCAACAGAACTAAATACTTCATATGGAATTGTTCCTCCATAACTTTGAGATAATTCATAAACATTTATACTTTGGTCTAAATCTTCACCAAGTATAGTAGCCACATCACCCACATGCACTTCACCAGCATCCGTAACATCAATTATGCACAAATCCATACATATGTTGCCTATTTGAGGTGACCTAACTCCATTTACTAGCATACAAATATTTCCTGAACCACTTCTCAATATCCCATCTGCATAGCCAGCTGACACCACAGCAATTTTAGTATCCCTTGTAGCTTTCCATGCACATGAGTACCCAACACTTTGGTCTGCATTAATGTGCTTGACTTGAGCTATGCTCGCGCGTAAAGACATTACTGGACGGAGTTTTAACAATCGTGGACTTGGGGTAGCATAACCATATAAAATAATGCCTGGACGGACTAAATTTAAATGTGTTTGAGGAAACCTTACGATTGCATCGCTATTCGCACAGTGAGTAAGCAGGGAAGAACTCACCCCGAAATAGCTTATGATTTCAGAAAAGCGATCATATTGCATAATTGTAAAGTCCGCTTTGTCATCCTCTCCCGATGCTGCAAAATGTGTAAAAATCCCTTTGATACAGAAACTTGAATCATCCTTAATATCCGACCACCATAATTTTGCCTTTGACTGCTCTATTCCCAGTCGATTCATTCCACTATCCAACTTTAAGTGTACATTCAGTTTTTCATATCTCCTAAGGTTGTTTTTATATAATATAGCGACTTCGCTGTCTGGAATACAAAGAGTAATACCTTTTTCAGCAAGCTCTTGAACGCGTCCAGACGGCACAACCCCCAATACCAAGATAGTACATGTAATTCCAAATCGCCTTAATTGGATAGCTTCGTCCGCAGTGGCTACAGCAAAGTATTCCGCTCCAGCATCTCGTAGCGTACGTGCAACCATAACCGCTCCATGCCCATAAGCATCCGCTTTAATAATAGGCATTAACTTGGCTCCACCAACCATTTTTTGAATTTGTTGATAGTTAAACAGCAGATTATCGAGATTGATTTCCGCCCATATGCGTTCCTCTAACATGCTGTGCATGGGTGTATCCTCCATAAACGATTGAAACTATGTTTACTCCGTGATATAAATCACCATTAATATATTAGGTAGGATAGATGTGCGCTGGCGGATAGCTACCACTAGTTCCGTCCGCACAGCGCACAAATATACCAAACAGTATCAGGATCAATTATTCATCTGGACTGTAAATATCTGTACGCAATACGCTTATCATAATGTAACCGTAATGCTTATTCAGTCTCAGCTACATCAACGCCTTTCTCAGAGACAAACCGAGCCACAAGGCAAATTATTAAGCAGAGCGCTCCACCAACTAAAATGCCGCTGGTTCCGGTGATGGATTTCAGACCATAATCCCAGATAATTGCTGAGAAACAGCCAACCGACATGGCAATGTTAACGATTTTCTTATTCATTTTCTTTTTCCAAAGGATTGCAAATACAACAGGGAAAAACAGTGCTGCACCGTATGCACTGCCGGTCGCATTCGTTAGCGAATAAATGTCCTGCCAATACAGTGCGATAGGAACGATAATCACAGGCATAACACAGACAATCAAACGGCATAGTTTCAGTTTTTTTGCGTCGTCATAGTCCGGTCTAAACTTTGGAAGTATATTATCGGTAACTGTTGAAGAAATAAGAAGAAGATAAGAATCACCAGTCGTTAAGAGAAGTCCCAGTATTGCCGCAAACGACAGGCCCTTTGCAACTGGAGGAAAATAAGCCAGAACAAAGGACGGAACGAATTGGGCGCCATCTGTCATATCCGGGAAAATGAAAGGAATGGTAAAGACAGGAATAATCACAATGCAGTAGATAATGAAAGCAACACCGACCGACATCATCGTTCCCTTAACTGCAGTTTTCGTATCTTTTGCCGCAAGTGCTCTTTGCGTATAAGCAGGATCTACACTGGCAGATAGCATTCTAGCCGCAACAAACGATAGCAGCGTAGCAGGCGGGAGACCTTGGAAAGGATTCAAGCGCGCCGGGTCAGTATTTGTAAACACATATCCTATACCGCCCGCTTTTAGAAAAGATATAATCGGGATTGCAATTACAATAGCAACAATAATGATTACCATTTGGAGCGTATCTGTCAAAGCAACACCCCACAAGCCACTGAATACAGTAAACAGTACAACAACAAAAGCTCCGATGACGATGCCGACAGACTGACTGCACAGTCCGAGGGTCTCACACATAGTACCGAAAGCTATAAAGATATTAGCGGTACTACCAAGCAGGAAAATGAGAATGGCAATGGATGCAATTGTTTCCGTTTTTTTGTTATAAGAAAGCCCCAAATACTCCGGCAGAGAAGCAGCTCCGCTGCTTCTAAAAAATTTCGAAAACGGGATAAGCAATGCCCAGCCTAGGAAGTACGTCAGCGTTCCGAGATAGCCGGACAATCCATATGCATGAACACCGGAATAGTTGCCAAAAATGACCGATGCGCCCATACATGTCGCAATCGATGATCCGATAACGAGGATCAAGGGTAGTTGTTGCCCCGCCGAAGTAAAGTCTTTGCTACTTTTTACTCTCCTTGAAGCAATAACCCCAATGACAATCATCGCGCAAAAGTAAACCACAACAACGATATAATCAATTATTTCCATCTCTTATATTCTCTCACTTTCTTAGTGTATAGTTTGCAACAGACAAATCGCAAGTATTTGTATGTTGCGAATTCTTATTTTCTATGGCCATATGAAGAAAGTTCAATATCAATACTTTTGAACAGCTGAATGGCTGTACAATCTCAGGGTGAAATTGCGATCCGTAAAGAAGTCTTGGGGGATCTCGGATCATTTCTGTACAGATAAAGCCTTGCGTATCCTGTGAAGTTGCCAAAACACTCCAACCAGATGGGATCGTATGTGCCATCCAAGTATGAAGCTCTGGTCCATAAAAAGGGTTGTTCATTCCTGCGAAAATCGGATCGTTGTTTTGAACTTGAATGGTTGGAATATCTTGGTCAATAATATCCTTCACCGTATATGTCCGATATGATCTTCCTGTATTTCTTGAATAAGTGCTGCCATAAGCCATAACCATTATTTGAACTCCTGCACATGACCCCCAAATAGGGATTTTTGAAGTTCGAACAAGTTCGAACTCTCCGTTAAACTCAAACATGGGCAGTTGGCAAAATGTGTTGGGAGAGCCAGAAAGAAAGATTGCGATTGGCGGCTTTTTTACTTTCGAAAACGACTCCACAGAAAATGCATGGGCCGGAATTTCGAGAACATCAAGATTCCAAGGAGGTGCAATGTGACCACCTTCCCCCCGAATCATTTGTCCAAAATCGGTCTTAACCTTTCCCTTTTCTGGTTTAAATCCAACAATATTGCTAATAACAAGAACATAATCGTTTTCCGGCACTTCAGGAACTGTCGGCTGTTCTTTGGAATAAAGCATAATGCCATAAACACGGGGGGTTTGTCCATGCCACTCCTCAATCAATAGCCGAAGGAACCTTGCAGTTATTGTTTCGGGTAAGTCGATTATCCTTCGAAACGCGTCTGCATCTTCACATTTTGATGCTTCAACGTCTGTCCATGTTGTTCCCTTACTGCTATATTGCCAAATATAGTTTTTTAGTCTTCCGTCGAGGTTTTGGCTGTCGTTCCACCCTCTGTTTTCTGGAAGTGCTGCTTTCCAACCTGCCGAACCACTCAGAATGAAAATTCTGCTGATAGTCTTTTCTGCTCCCAGGTCAACTTCGACCCAATGCTCTTTCAGCCCCTCCATTCCTTCCCAATAGCTAACACTTTTGTCATCATAATCTACAATATTTTCTTTTCCGCAGCCGCAGGAGGTTGAAACATCCAAAATCGGAAGACGGAGATATTCATGCACTCTGTTTTCCTTTGTAGAAACAAAAAAACGGTTTGTGACTCCACCGCACTCTGTACTCCAGTCACTCTGTGTACCAGTAGCATCTGTCGCCATGATTCGGTAAAACCATTGTGTACGATCAATCAAATATTTGTCGAGTGTAACAGCAGTGGTATAGATTCCCTCTGGAATATCACGCATCTCTATTAGATTCTCGCTGTTAAATTTCGCGCAGGTATCTACCTGAAGTGTATATTTGACGGGTCGTGTACCACCATCACTGTTTCTCCACGAAAAGACAGGGGTCAACTCTGTGCAAATCTCATCAAGGCGCAGCGTGCTTTCTGGAAATGGTGCGGATAAAGGTGCATTTCCTTCTCCTTGTAAGACGGTATTTAGGGTGGTTTTATCTAAAAAATCGTTCATCTCAATTCACCTCCTTGCGATAATATTTTCTTTTTTTACAATAAAATGTACGGAATATACAGAACACTCGTTTACTCATTATAAAATAAACTACGTTCAAGTTTTGTAAGGCGCTCTGGTCCATTTTCTGTAATAAGAACCGACTCGCTAAAACCATGCCCCGCCGCCATCATCAGCATATGAAAAACCATTCCTGGCTGCAGGGTCCATTCTACGCCCGGAACAAACTCACGAATAAATTCACCAGCGGAGGGCCTATAGTTCAAGCCAATGGAATAGCCTACACGATTGGTATAAGTATCACGTAAACCGGCAGCAAGAATCGGCTCTCGGCAGGCCGTATCAATTACGCTTGCGGGAGTTCCTGGATTCATCATGGCAATGGCATTATCCTGTGTACTGAGAATCAGATCCGCAGCATACCTCTGTTCCGAAGTCGGCTTGCCCACTGTCGCACTGCGCATCATTTTCACGTCATATTTATGGCTGGTAGCCACCAGCTCAAAATATGCAATGTCTCCCGACTTTAAAACCTTGTCTCCATAGGCACCGTGAAGCTGATCGTTCTTTCCGGATGTTATGATTCCGATAATAGGAATCATCGAGCCAGCCTTAACCTCAGCTTCAAAAACCGCAGCCGCCAATTCGTTTTCTGCTGTTCCGGGGAATACCTTAGCCAAGCCCGCCCTCATACCGGCCTCAACCATACGGCCACCTTCGCGCATGTATTCAATTTCCTTCGGCGATTTAATAACGCGAAGCATATCCACGATATGTGGTTCCGCAACAAAGGTCGTATGAGGCAGCAGCTTCTGCAGTTCCTTGTAACGTTCGACGGTCAAAAACCATGAATGTTCATCAATTCCAACACGACTGTTTTCATACCCCATAGCCTTAACAGCCCTTGCTGCCGCGGCCATCCACACAGGGACAGGGTCAACAGCGTCAGCATATGTGGAATACGTTCTGACCCACGATAGGGTATCTGCGGTGGGGATCTCCAAATCACGCACAACCATAACGGGATCTCCGTGAGATGGAACTGCCAAAGCGTGGTAGGAGAAGAAGCCTGTAGAAGTGTAGAAACCACTAAGGTAAAGAATGTTTTCAGGCTTGTGAATCAACATTAGAGAAAGACCGTTCTTCTCCATCTCTGCCTGTGTTCGCTGCAAACGATGTTGATATTCTTTAATTTGGAATTCTAAATTAGGACTCACGGGTGCACTTGAAATAATAAAGTTTTCCATTACACTCTCCTCTCTTTTCGGTTGTTCTGATTATTTATTGTACTCGCCGTCGTTGAGATAGACCAGCAGAGCTTCCTTGGACATATTATCAATGCCCAGATAGGCCAGATTGTACTTTCCCTCGGTGAAGAAGTTTTTCTTGTGCATGGTGCCAGCCAGGGTAATCATGGAGTCAATGATGGGGGTGGCCACGCCGTATTGCGCGCCCAGATCATGGTAGATTTTGCAGCCGATGGGCACATCCTCGGTCATGTAACGGTGGTGGATGCTGTTGGGTCCGGTGTTCCCCTCGTTGGAGGGCTGATCCAGCGGGAATACCACGTTGTCGTTGCCGTTCTCGTCCAGACCCATATACTCCTGGGTCAACACGCTGCGGCGGGAGAAGAACATCTCGTATTTGTAGGTGGGACAGCCCACGCCGATAGCGTGGGACAGCGCAATCTCCTCATTGTAGAACTGGTACTGAACCTCGCAGATGGAGGGACACAGGCCGTGAGAGTACATGGAGTAGGTGGTTTTATCGTTGCCGCAGAAAATGACGCCCCAGTTCTCCATGGTGGAGACGCCCAACACCGTGGCAGGCACATGAATTACAGGGTTAACGTTGGCAAAGTTCACGTCCAGAACCGTGTTGGCCCGCTCCGCACCATCTCCCTGGGTCACCGCGTCCAAGCAGGGCAGGTACTGGGACGCCTCCAAAAATGAGTCGGTATCGGTCATTGGCAGGGCCGCGCCGCGCAGGGTAATGGCGCGGTACTTTGCGGAGACATGGGGGAAAGCAAAGCCGTTGATGGATTCAATCCGCGTGCCATAGGGGGCGGAGGACCAGCCGCCGACAATCACCTTTTTAGTAGAGCCAAGCTCCCGCATCAGGCGGTGAAACAGGAGGGTGGCGAAATTGTCAGTGAAGATGTTGATGACTTGGCCGTCCTCTAGGTGGGGAATCAGGGTACGGAAAATGGGCTCGTGGCCAAAAGAGTCGCAGGCGACCACGATCAGCCCCGCACCCTTAACAGCGGCAGCCATGTCGGTGGTCACTAGGTCGAAATAGGCCCGGCCCGAGCGCTCAAAACAGTACTTGTTGCGCTGGACCCCGTCCAGCAGGATGCCGGTCTTGTCTATGTCCTTGAGGGAGGTGGCCGCAAAGGGCATGGCGTCATACAGGCGCACCTCCCTCCCCGCCAGCTTGATGTCCGCTGCACAGGTCTTAGCAACTGCGCCGCCACCAAGCACCGCCACTGGTAGGTCTTTCAAATACTCCATCTTACCCATAATAATCGCTCCTTTTGTACTTTGCTTGTTTGTGCAAATCCGCCAAATATATATTTTCTTCTTTACTATTTCATTATAATATGCTATGGTCAATTTGTGAAATAAATAATTTTGATTCATTCTATCGAAATTTCGAATTGATACATGGCAAAGCGACTTTTGTATCAAGAGTAAAATTAATCGAGAGGGCATTATGGATATTAAAAATATTGAGGCCTTTATATGTGTTTCCAATCTTCAAAATTTTACAAAGGCCGCAGAAGAATTAGGATATGTACAGTCAACTGTGACGATGCAAATTCAACAGCTCGAACGGGAAATCGGGTCTCCTCTTTTTGACAGGATCGGACGAAAGGTATCTTTGACTTCGACAGGTATGCGATTTTTGCCGTATGCACATGAGATATTGCATATCATGCAGAAAGTATCTACTCTAGATAAGGAAATTGAAGAAATACAGGGTATACTGAAGGTTGGTATTCTCGAGTCACTATTTTTTTCAACGATGTCTAAAATTCTCCCAGAATTTAAAAAACGCTTTCCTTATGTAACTGTTGAGTGTACTATAGGGCCTTCAACTGATTTATGCGATGCCTTACAGCATAATCAGCTAGATATGGTATTTACATCTGATAATTTGGATACTACCCCTTCTTTTTCTTGGCACTACAAACGCAAGGAACGTATGATTTTTGTTGCGAATCCGTATCATGAGCTTGCCAACAAAAAAAAGGTCATACTCGAGGAGTTGCTTGAATATTCGTTTATTATGCCTGAGCGCACTGGTAATTGCTATCGTCGATTAGAGGAATTAGCTGCGGCTAAAAGACGAGATGTTCACGATACTATTATTGTCAATAGTGTTATTGCTATCATTGATTTGTTATCACATACTGAAGGTATTACTTTTTTGCCTGAATACTCTGTTGCCTCTTACATTTCTCAAGGAATTTTATCTTATATTCATGCGGATATTGAAGATCAGTATTTTTATTCTCAAGTATTGTGTCACAAGAGCAAATGGATATCTCCATTTGCTGAATACATGATCACACTTATTAAAGATGCTCATCACGTAACAGTGCCCACATAAGTTGAGGAATATTTCTATGAGCATTGCAGTTGTAAAAAAAGGTGAACACTGCCCGGCGGTTCCTTTTTTTGTTTAAAAAAAGAGAGCAGATATTTCTTACTCTCCCACAACTTTCTAGATTTTCTTATCGTTTTGATTTGAACTCCCAGGTATTTAAACTTGATTACGTTATGCTGTCCATTGTGATTCTTTGTATTGGGTCGGCATTTCTGTATAAGCTTATCAATCTGATCGAGAAAAAGTTTGGCTAATCTTCGTGCTTCCG
>Ga0153999_1001150_pt1 | contig 10721 bp, 15 predicted proteins | sample TSNC083MetaG_FD_104675 | JGI IMG/M metagenome (GOLD analysis project Ga0153999, IMG submission 104675) | Attine ant fungus gardens microbial communities from North Carolina, USA - TSNC083 MetaG | ecosystem: Host-associated > Fungi > Mycelium > Unclassified | place: USA: North Carolina, Lumber... | reverse complement strand
TAATTCAAGAGGTCAAATGTGGTCTGAAGGACTTTATTGATCGATCGGCTAGAAGTCTTGAACAAGATCAGAATCAAGCAAGGAGTTATCAGGCAGTGACCGTATAGTAATGACCTTGGATTTCCTGCGTAAGTTGACAATTGGACGAACTCCAGTCTCCTTGGGAAGAAGCCTAACGAATGAAAATCCTAGGTCCCGCTGCCTGAGGATTGCCAAGGCATCTACCTGGAGAAAAGTCAGGACGTTCGATAAAATTTGAATAGGAACTGATATATGACCTCGGGCAGCTTTTCGAAAGTAGCTGACTTCAGCCTTGCAATGAGGGGTGCACATAATGTAACCCAATCGTCTTGTCTGAAATAAAGGAGCTGATTCCGAAAAGCAGAGGACTCGGTCACATAAAAGCAAGTCTAATACCACGTTAGCAGAAAAGGCGACTCAAGCATGGAATCACTTAAGAACCTTAATCAGAGGCAACAGAAAAGAGTCAAAAAACCAAAAAAGAAATTCTTCTAGAAGTTCCTTGCGTTTGACTGCATCTGATACGCATACACGATGCTGTTGCCTTGCTCCAGGACCAGGTGGGATTAACCAATCGCAATCAGATGAACTGAAACCTTGGAGAACATCATGTAGGCTCAACGTTTCATAACGACGACACGTGATAAAATTCTTGATACCTAGAAAAACTTAATCGGTATTGCCAAAAAATTTGTTCCATGGAACATACATTGTATGATAGTTTTGAAGTTCTTCTTGCTTCCCCAAAGGGTTTTAGGTATTACGGCCTTGACTACAGCTACGACATATTGGAATACCTGATAAAATCAGCCCTTCAAAGTCTTATACAGGTAGCACATGAACATAAACTTGCCTCTGCATATGAGCAAGTAAAATCGGCAAATCGTGGTTTTGGCACCACATCATCCGAACCAGTACGAAAGCTAACATCATTGAACGACGAAGTATTGGCATCCAGAGGCCCTTGGGTTTGAATTTGAACCGAACGTTCTGACATCCATTCCTTTCAGAGAAAAAATCAGAATCACATCATGGAGAGAGACTGAAAAAGGCAAACCAGTATGGTATTCTCATCGAGATCCGATCTCGGTTCCTGCCTCACCTATACAAAGATAATCAGCAAACATACATTGCTGTTTGAATCATAAGACCTTTGATGGACAGAACTTATTGAAAAGCAGCTTATAAGGACACTTCAAATGCCTCCAGATCATTTTATCGATTATAGGAACGATGTCTTTCAGCCGTTTGGGGGTATTCGCATTCTTGGAGAGTTTCATAGCCCTCTGATAATTTTTTTGGCAAGAGAACAATGGAGAGAGATTCTGGATTCTCACCTTAATCTCATCTTCACGATCCATGAAGTCTCTATATTCGTGGGCACTACCTGGACAATTGAACTTGAATGGGTTACTCAGGCCATATTGTCGAGGGAAAATATATCGTAAGATGTGCCTGGCTTTCAGAGTATAGTCTTTGACATCCCAGACGAGGGGCTTTCCCAAAGGTTCATGAAACATAGAACCATCCCGGTTGCCTATATTAAGAGCATCTTGTTCATACCTCAAGTCAATCATCGGACTCGACTGATGTCTGATCGAGATAAACTCACGCTGTAACGGTAAGCCTATAACCAGTGTATTTGATTTCGGAATGTAGTTGGGACGCGCATAGAGCATTCTCACCCGGCAAATCGAGATCAGAGAAGGCCTGTGAGTGTCGTTGAGGTGTAAGAGCAAATGACCGAAGAACCCGAATTTCTGCTCACGTTTTGATCTTGTATGTATCCCGTCGCGTTTTCCCAGACTCCAGCTTACGGCGTTTGGAAGGGAGTTCTTCGTTATTTTCAATTGAAAGAGTACGTTTCAGATATTTCTCAGTGCTTTTTGTAATTGCATTTTGAAAATCTCCTGGGGGTATGATAAATGGCTCGCCAGTCATCTGACACAGACATCCATTTGGCAAGGAAACGAAAATTGACGTGTCCACTAGAAGGTGAAGCATTACCGCAATACCAACTCTAAGAGAACAATGGAGGGAAATGATGAGCATGAAAACCAGCATAAAAATTAGTAAAACAACCTCCTCAGTAAGGTTTCCCATTCCTGGCCAAGCAATGCAGTCAAGACCGTGTTGACGTTCATGTTCACAATAGTTGAGCCTCCCTTGGTCAGACTGTAAGATGTTTTTCCACCAAAAACTGCAAATCAAGCCTACCATACGATATCCAGCTTTCAGTATATTTTGTTTGTTTGGCTGAGTCTGGAAGAGCAAGGATTGGGCCCGTTTAACTGCCTTGGAGAAGAACAAAAGTTCAATTCAGTCGAGGTCAAAGCATTCAACCCAAAGAGTATTGTCTACATCATCTATTCCAACATGAGTTTCTTCATATCTAATTCTAGACCCAAGCTCGTTGTTGGTTGCAATGTAAATTTCATCGAACAGACGGCAGTACGCGGGGCTGTCATCATTTCTGGGAGAAAATCCGTTATACTGAGTGTGAGATGAGCCCTCCACATCAAGAACTTCAGAGATATATGCATCCAGTCTATTAAAGATGAGGTACGAGTTGGCTAGTAAGGTAGTGGTCGGTTGTGGACGCATCGGATCAGGTATTGATGTGCGCGCGCTTCAGGATACAAATGTCACGACGAACGTCACATACTGTGAAAAATTCCTTATTATGTTTTTTCAACCTCAGTGAAACGAGCTGCTCCTCCACTTTTTCGATGTGTACGACATCCTTACTAGAATTATGTATGAAGGACTTTGTCGAGTTAAATTGCTGGGACAATTGGAACCGATTGTTCAATAAAAAGACTCAACGACAAAAGAATGGCACAAATACTCTTTTCCTCTCTCATTCTTCTGCTTTACCTTCCTTCTTTTTATTGAGGAAACCTAAAATTGGAGTTACAGTCGATATTATATTTGGGGGTTTCAATCGAAGAATTCATCACCTTTCAACTTTTGCCTATGAACTTTTTCACGTTGATCATCTATTTTCCTGAGTCGTACCAATTCCATCATTGCAGCAGAAGCATCTAAATATTTATGATAGATGAATGGGTAAATGATGAGGCCGTTTGGTTCTGAAATACGAACCGGATGGACTTTTCGTTTTGATATCCTCCAGGATTTTACTGGCTTTTTCAAAATATCCTTGCTCCCCTAGACCTTTTGCTTTTCTAAACATAGCTTTGGTGCTGTTTTCGTTTTTAAGAAGAGCCTAGGTATTTATTGCATCGAAGTAGAACAAAGCGAAAACTAAAAAGCAGACCTTATCTGCAGTTTCCACAGCACGTTTCCAATTTTCATTTTTGATATGACATGCAGACATGTTTGCGTAAATCTTGCCAATGACATCATCAACCTAGTGGATAGATTCAGTTGCAGTCAAACTTTTTCCCAGGTTCTTGACCTCTGTTTTATCGTTCTGATGAGGGTCCTGTGTCGAGTCGCCAGTCTTATCAGGGGATATTAACCCGAGACTTTTTAGTGCTGTTCTTTCAGGAGGATTAAAACACAGTAATAAAAAAACAAGAACCTACTTGTCAATTCCAACCAAATACAACAAAGCCTGTTCAATGAATCAGCAAAGAGGGAGAACATCAAAGAAGTTCGAAAGTCTCGTCACTTCATGATATTGCTTCATAGCTGAAATTTTCACTGTTACTAGTACAAGATCTGATATATAGTACATACCCTCTTTCGTATCGCCTTGCCTAAACGCTTGATCACCAGCATCCTTCTTTTGCTTTCCCAAACTGAGTTTAGTTTCGGTAGAAAGAGCATTGGGAGGCTCCATGACGGCAGGGGAGATTGATTGTGAGATGTGACGATACGGATTGCTTGGTCGTATTTTGTCAAGCCTTGAACGTGAACTACCATGGCCTTGCTATCTAACATATTAGGTTTCTCTCTGTTTGGCCTCGCTACGCGATTCGGTCAATTGGGTATTCAGAAAAGAAATCTCTTTGACAGTATGTTTGAATTTTCTCTTTCTCAACAATTGAATCATGGTGATTCTTTTTCTATCAGACCCTGGTGGTCATCTCATTGCTATGGGTGTATTTGGTTACGCAGGATATTGGGCATATAGATGGGACATTAGAGCCGGTGATTTACTAAAGCAGAAACGGGAAGAAATTCTCGCAAGAAGACAGGTGGGAAGAGTAGTTGAGTGAAAAACGGCTGGTGTGTTGGTCTTGTCTGCTGTGGATGCTCGAGCTCATGTATGAGTAGCAGAATACTGTTTATGAGATACCAGGGATGTCTATGTGCGTTAAAACTATGTAAGAAGCACAGACATAAAGTTGATTCAATTCATAATGAGACCATTCTAAACAAACACCAAGTCAGATATCAACAAAACAGAGACGAGCCTCTAACCTCAACCAAATTGTACCATTCCCACTTTTTTCTCTGATGAGCTCCCACTCTGTGGGACCAGCAGAAACAAGACGGTTGGTGAGAATATCCCATAGATGTTGTCTTGCTTCACTTGTTCCTTCAGCCTCAAGGACCCACTGTCCACACCAACCCTGACCGATTTCTGGAGTGAACTGGAGGTGAGGGTGGGCGTCGATGGGAAGGGTAGCGGTCCAGACCCATTTTGTAACGTCGACGCAACCTGAGGGAGCATTTGGACTCTTAACCTTGGCATTGACATTAAGCATGGCGAGCTGTGGAAGGGCGTTGGGGTTGAGTGGAGGGAATTGAGGAATTGAAAAAGTCAAGCTAGAGGAGAGATGGGAGTAATAGAATGGAGATGGAAGAGCGATGGGGTTGTAAATAGGGAGGATGTTAGGGAAGATGTAAGGGACGAGAGAGAGACCGTTGAAGAGAAGCCAGATTGTATGGCGAGGGAAAGAGAAAAGACAGTGGGAGGGTGGAATGTAGCCGAGATTGCATACGACATCGCCTACGCTGAGATGATGCCACAGACCGGCGTTCACAAGATGCTGTTGGCAAGCAAGAATAGAGTCTGAGTTGAATGAGCTGCAGGGGACAAACACACGCAGGATGGGTGCCCTGGTTCTGGAGGAGGCGATGTCCAGACCAAGCGAAGTGGCGGGACTGGGCTGGGGTGGAGAGATCACGTGTCTGTGCTTGTGGGTGCTGATGGGTAGTTTGTGGGTGGGTTGTTGGTTGAGATAGGAGAGGGAGGGAGGAAAGGCAAGTAATCGGGCAGACCGGACAATTCTGCGCAGACGCGGCTCAGGCTCATATACCGATGAGCAGCTGTGCACGAGTGCCTGCAACAGCAGGACGTACCGCGAGTGGGCAAGGCACAACCCAGCCAGCTTGGTGTTCACATAGTCGTCCTGCAGGGTCGGATACCGAGTCTCGAGTACAGACCGGGCGTGCGCAGTATATTGGTCCAGAGGCACTTTGAGTGAAATGACTACCAACTGTCAGTTCCCCACTCCCGGAGACGGAGAGCAGGCCACACCCACACAGCAGGTCTACGTCTGCCAGCCCAATCTCAACCCACCGTACATGCTCTCGTTCACAATGCCTCAGTGCCCAGGCATACCCCCGCACTATCCGTCCCAGCACCTCCTCACGGACCGCCTCACTCCGCCACGCGGCCCGACATCCCGCGCATGTGTTGAACAACGCAAGCAGGTCTACCCATTCAAGCCATCCAGCAAGGGCCCCAGCGATCTTCGACGTCCCCAAAGCGACTGCTAGCGCGTGCAGGGCCATACAGAGCGCGCTCACAATGTAGCCATATCATACACATATATACCCTCATCATCATCCCACGCATATAGATATTATTTCCATCATCCCACGCGCATATATGTTTCCCATCATCCCACACCTCCTCTCCTTCACTCCCATGCCTCCTACCCAGCTACGCGATCTCGAGCGAGAAGTCTTCGGTGGCTCAGACTCCGAATTTTCTGATGATGACGACGATAACGATGGTCCGCCTCTCCTCTTCCCCTTGACCCTTGCTCACCCTTTTCAGACCTCCAGCTCCTCTCAGCTCCCCAGCAACCCTCACCCAGGTCTCCACACAAACAACCCCCTGAGTCCTCTGGCCCCGACTCTGATGACGACTATGTCCATGAGAAACGCCCAGGAAAGTCAAATAAGCTCTCTCAAGGCTCGACAAAGCGCGCCTCAGATGATCGGCCCCTTCAGCGCAAGCGCAAGCGAAAAACCCCTCTCAATATTGACCCTAACGACCTTCCTCCTGAACAAGGTGCGCTCTCTTTACATGTAAATGTATCCCCTTTTTTCTCTGATCAAATTCTCAGCTTCAAAATTGCGCCTGGACATGCAACTCGAGGCCATCCTCAAACCCAAAAAAGTCAACCGCCAGCGCAAGAAAAAGAATACCGACGAGGTTCTAGATAGTCTTGCAGACGACCAGGTTGCTCGCTTGCGAGAAGCTATGCTCCATGCAGCTGATGAGGACGAACGTGCCAATAGGAACAAACTTCCCGCAACTGCCAAGTTACGTTTATTGAAAGAAGTCATGGAAACCCTCAGAAAGTATGTATTGCCGTGTCATTTCATCTCCTTCTCATTTTTTGTCACCAGAGCTTCCCTTTCCGAGTCTATGATCGACAACAATCTTCTGGAAGGCGTCAGGCGCTGGCTTGATCCTCTTCCCGACACCTCCCTCCCTGCGCTCAACATCCAGCGCGAACTCTTTGCCGTCATCCGCAAAATGGAATTTATCGACGGTCCCGTTCTCAAGGAGTCTGGTCTAGGCCGTCTCATCATTTTCTATACAAAATGCAAACGTGTCACCCCTGATATCGCGCATATCGCCAATCAACTCGTCTCCACTTGGTCTCGTCCTATCATCAAACGTTCCGCCTCCTATAGAGATCGTGTCGTTCCTGTTGCTGTTAGCCCTGAGGATGTTCAGCAACGTGAGAGATTGAATGCTATTCTTGCAAGGGCTAGAGAGGAGGACAGACATCGTCTTAGGAAGAACGCTGTTCATATCCCTAATGATCCCATGGACTTGTATAGCATTGCCCCCAGGAGTAATGTCGGTGTCAACAGGGCTAACAATATGAGCGTCGATGTCGACGTTGAAAGGAGGCGGAAGAATGCGGAGAGGTTGAGAACCTTGACTAGGAAGGTTCAGACGAAGTAATTGCTTACGAGCTAGCTTATCATACATGTATATTTGCAAGTATGAGTGCTATTAATAGTAAAATACATAGGTTGTTCAGGCACTGGCAATTGGCTATATATGATGTCCCCAATTTGGTGGCAATACCCGTCAAATGTGACTGCTGGGATGATTGTGAACGACAAAGTTACGTGCAAACAAGGACCAACAGCATGTATGTGACAACAATTGTGACAGAATGTAGCCTGCTTGATCGAGTTTCTCGCGAACCGAATCGCACGACGAGTAACGCCGATTCCACCTTTGACTCTTTGCTTTCTGTCCCTAATAATATTTTCTTATCTCGGTTGCATCATCTTTGAACATTTTCCTTCCCATATCATTTGGGAATAATCAACCTTTTCATCTCCGAGAACTGGTGGGTATTCGTTTTCTGTATTTTGATATTTCAATAAAAGGTTGTCAATCAGGTAACTCGTCTCGCAATTCCTCCCTTCCCGGCCTAATTTAGATTATTCTTCTTCCTCTTTGTGCCTGTCATTTATGTAGCTCCTCGTTAACATATCTTATCTCCTAGGTCGACGTGATCTGCTATATTCTTTGGTTGGTGGCTATTCCGATGCGGCTCTCCCCTTTTTCTTCCGACGCTGATCTACTTACTGTACAGGCCCTATGGACAATCCTCAGCACTACCAACCCCTGTCCCATGCCTTGAATCCTCCTGTCAATCCTCAGCAACCGACATTTACAGCTGCTATATTTCAAACAAAAACTCCGACTGCGGCACCTGTTATGGGTGAACAGGACGAAGAGGATGAAGAAGAAGGTGATGAGGATGAGGAGGATGTTGAGGAACAATTGAGTCGGCCGGAGCCAGAGACTCAGCCGAACGTCTCACCTGCTCGGAATCAAAACAGGTGTGATTTTCTTTGACCTCCATGCACACGCACACACTCTCTCTCTGTATCTGTCTCTCTTTCTTTTTCTTTGCTTATCAGTTTGACGGACAGTACCAAGGATTCAGAATCCTGTAAACAAAACGTTCCACAAATTGGTCCAGACACTCAGGAGCCAGACCGGAAGCGCCGTCCAGGTAGGCCCCGTGGCTCCAAAAATAGAAAGACTCGTGTCGGATCTTCAAGACAAGAGGGGAGTTTCTATTACCAAGGACCACTGCCATCTTCCGTTGGACCTCCTCACCTTTTAGATATCAATTCTCAAAATCATCAGTACTATGAATTCCAGTGGCGTGCTCTGAATCTCTGCGCGGAATTTTATGGCGCTGCAGAAGAACTGGTGGTCGGTCGCAGTCACTATTTTTGTTTCCTTACTCTCCTTACCCGTCTGTGCAGAAAGCAACGCCTCCGCTGGTTGTTGCTCAGTGTTATCATATGGGTCCGAACGTCAAAGTGGATCCATTAACGATGTTATCGGAAGCAAAGCGTGTGTGCGATACACTCGTAAGTAGATGAAATAGCGGTTTCATGAAGGTTTTTGTATTCTACTGATGAGTGTACTTTTTCAGCTAGCTAATCCATCCCAGCTAGTATCTCAGCCTCCGCCGCAGATGTACACTGGGGTTCATTTCTATCCTGCGAGTGCTTTATCAATGCCTCCCTCTGCTCCTTCATCCATCAAGCCAAATACGACTCCTGTCATTACCAATCCTCAATCGTTTGTAGTCCCACTTACAGCACAACCGACTGGATATCCTCATGCTCAGTATTCTGTCTATACGCCGGGACAATATCCCACTACACCATACTACCATCAGTACTATACAGGCACGTATTATCCCCCGCCTCAGTCTCAGCCTCAGCCCATCCCCGCTGCGCAACCTCCACAAACATCCACATCCGCCGTGTCAGCGTCTCCTCCTATATCAACCAATGTCGCTGCGGGTACAGTTGGAGCTTGGTCTGATGAGGAAACTGAACGATTGAAAAAGCTTGCGGAAGACTGTAGATCAGTTGAAGTTGCAGGTGAGATAGATTGGGACAGGGTTGTACATCAATGGGGTAATACGAGAACAAGGTAGACGTCTTCAGAATAATCTCCCTTCTATCACCATTCTGATCGATAACTTCCCAGACATCAGATTCTGATCAAGGCAACGAGTCTAGGGCTTAAGGAGAGCTCCGGTCGCGTACCGAAGCGACGGCGCGAAAATGAAAATGAAAATGGTCAAAGTCCGTCTGTGGCCGATACCCCTGCTACACAGACCACTACTACTACTGTCAACTCGGAAGCCTCATTTAATACTCCGTCTCCTCCTCCTAGTCAAGCAACATCAACGCCTGCTGCTTCACCTGCACTGAGACAGCAGCAAATGACGACTTCGAAGAGTTTGACGAGCACGACATCATCGCAAGCACCCCATAGCACAACTTCGACAGCAACTGCAGCAACATTAGCGATGCCTTGGTCATTGTCGACGATACCAAAAAATGCTCCATCCCCTGTCATTAGCGGATCTTCAACTGTCAACCAAGATCATCGGACGAGCTACTATTGCCCGCGACCAGTCAATAATACACAGAGGACGGCAACGCCTCTAACGCTTCATCCGTATATGTACCAACCGCCGTCCAATAATGGAGTAACGAAAAGTGTGAGAGAGAATGGAAAGTAGCCATTGTTGGATTGTGTACACGCCTGTATTATATCTACTTTCCATGGGACTATGAGTTGATGACCTCTTGCTGTGACTTGTGCTGTTTGTTTCATCTGTTGTCGTTTCTGTCTGTAATATTTATACTGCTTGGTCTATCCTCATGGCTTGAGAGACCAAGCAAATGTCTGAGAATTAAGAGTTGTAACAGCTTTTGGGATGACAGGATAAAATAGTAAAATAAGTTTGGTGGGATTTGTGATCACATGTCTCCTTCTAATGTCTTCATTACCTCAACAGCGGACTGCCCGAAATCTAAAGCCAGTCTCTTCTGCTTCCGCGCCGGTAACTCCGGCGTCAAGCTCTGTAACCTCTGTTTCAGCCACAAATATGCCAGGTCGTCGAGCTGCTGTGCCCAGCTCACCACCACCTGCGCAACAGCAACAGCAACAACAACGGACGCGAGCAAGAGATTTGTTGAGAAAGCATTATGGATTGGGGATGGGAGCTCCACTGTCTTCAGGAGGCACAATGAATCCGATGAATATGGGTGGGTTTCTTTTCTCTCAGATCTCTGACATTTTTATTATTATTTTGTTTGATACTTTAGATTCTAATGCATTTGATGCAAAGTCTTATTATGAACAGCTCATCATGACATCCTCGCTTCCAACGCTCATCAAACGGGAGAACGAGTTAATCACGGGTACTTATCTTTTCTTTTTTCTTGCTTTACTTCGATGCGGAGGACAAAGAAAAAAGCATGAATTTAACTGATGAAAGGTGTATATGTATACATCTATATACAGAAATCAGGGAATTAGACAGTGAACGTCAGTCGTTGGTGTATAACCATCATCATGAACTCGTCGCTGCGAGTGATACCATTGCAGCTGTACGATGAACTTTTTTTTTTTTTTTTTTGTTTTTCCGCTAACGGTTTTCTTGGTTAGATTAAAAGTGGAGCAGAGAGCCTGGTTTTTT
>Ga0153999_1001148_pt1 | contig 10747 bp, 9 predicted proteins | sample TSNC083MetaG_FD_104675 | JGI IMG/M metagenome (GOLD analysis project Ga0153999, IMG submission 104675) | Attine ant fungus gardens microbial communities from North Carolina, USA - TSNC083 MetaG | ecosystem: Host-associated > Fungi > Mycelium > Unclassified | place: USA: North Carolina, Lumber... | reverse complement strand
CTGTCCATTCAGAAGGTCGCCCGCCGAGCAGCTGCTTTGAACTATAGTAAGAGCATGCCGGAGAAGTTCCGTTACAACTTTTTTAAGAGTACAAAGCAGCAATGCTTGTAAATAAAGGTGGCACCGCGGAATCCTTTTCGTCCTTTTACGGGATGAGAAGGATTTTTTTGCGCTGTTTATCTGATTCAGTACGCAACGCATAAGGAGGAAAATTATTCATGGAAGAAAAACATGCATCACTTCCGCCGAAATACAATCCACAGGATGTAGAGGCAGACCGTTATCAGTTTTGGCTTGATGGCAAGTTCTTTGAAGCGGGACAGGATCTAAGCAAAGAGCCTTTCACAATTGTTATTCCACCACCAAACGTTACAGGAAAGCTTCATCTTGGACATGCTTGGGATACAACAATGCAAGATACAATTTCACGCATGAAACGTATGCAGGGCTACGATGTATTGTGGCTCCCAGGTATGGATCATGCGGGCATTGCAACACAGGCCAAAGTAGAAGCTAAATTGCGTGAAGAAGGTAAGAGCCGCTATGACCTTGGACGTGAGAAATTCCTTGAAACAGTTTTGGAATGGAAAGAAGAATATGCCGGGTTCATTCGGAAGCAGTGGGAAACAATGGGGCTTGGCCTTGATTACTCTCGCGAACGATTCACAATGGATGAAGGACTTTCTGATGCAGTTCGCAAGGTATTCGTTACACTTTATGAAAAGAAATTAATCTATCGTGGAGAATACATAATCAACTGGGATCCAGCAACGAAAACGGCACTTTCTGATATTGAAGTAATCTATGAAGAAGTTCAGGGCAAATTCTATCACCTTCGTTATCCAATTAAAGATACAAATGAGACAATTGAAATTGCGACAACACGTCCAGAAACAATGCTTGGAGATACAGCTGTTGCCGTTCATCCTGAAGATGAACGATATAAGCATCTGATTGGTAAGAAGGTAGTATTGCCAATTGTTGGTCGCGAAATTGAAATTGTTGCTGATGATTATGTTGATATGGAATTTGGTTCTGGTGCGGTTAAAATTACGCCTGCTCATGACCCTAATGACTTTGAAATCGGCAACCGTCATAACCTGGAGCGCATCCTTGTTATGAATGAAGACGGTACAATGAACGCACGTGCTGGAAAATATGAAGGTATGGATCGTTTCGATTGCCGTAAGCAAATTGTTAAAGACTTACAAGACATGAATGTTTTATTCGATATTGAAGATCACGTTCATCAAGTTGGCCATTCTGAACGTAGTGGAGCTGTTGTTGAGCCATATTTGTCTACACAATGGTTCGTTAACATGCAGCCGTTAGCAGATAAAGCTGTAGCAATGCAGGAAACAGAAGGTAAAGTAAACTTTGTGCCAGACCGTTTCGAAAAGACATACTTACGCTGGATGGAAAATATCCGCGATTGGTGTATCTCGCGTCAGCTATGGTGGGGCCATCGTATTCCAGCTTGGTATCACAAAGAAACAGGAGAAGTATATGTTGGATTAGAAGCACCAGAGGACGTTGAAAATTGGAAACAGGATGAAGATGTCCTAGATACATGGTTCTCATCTGCACTATGGCCGTTCTCGACTATGGGCTGGCCTGATGAAGATGCAGAAGACTTCAAGCGTTATTTCCCGACAGATGTGCTCGTAACAGGATACGATATAATCTTCTTCTGGGTTTCTCGCATGATCTTCCAATCTAAGGAATTTACTGGGGAACGTCCATTTAAAGACGTATTGATTCATGGTTTGATTCGTGATGCTGAAGGACGCAAGATGTCCAAGTCACTGGGCAATGGTGTGGACCCAATGGATGTTATTGAGAAGTATGGCTCTGACTCTTTGCGCTACTTCCTGCTTACAGGTTCTACACCAGGTCAGGATTTGCGATTCCATTGGGAAAAAGTCGAATCGACTTGGAACTTTGCCAATAAAGTATGGAATGCTTCCCGCTTCTCACTTATGAACATGGAAGGTTTCACATATGAAGATATCGATTTAAGCGGTGAGAAATCGCTCGCGGATAAGTGGATTTTGACACGTTTGAACGAAACAATTGAACAGGTAACGAAGAATACAGACAAATATGAGTTCGGTGAAGCTGGCCGCTATTTGTATAACTTCATTTGGGACGATTTGTGTGACTGGTATATCGAAATGGCCAAACTGCCACTTTACGGCGAAGATGAAAATGCGAAGAAGATGACGCGTTCTGTTCTTGCTCATACGCTAGACCAAACAATGCGTATGCTTCATCCATTTATGCCATTTATTACCGAGGAAATATGGCAGCAGTTACCGCATCAAGGGGAATCTATTACAGTAGCTCAATGGCCGAAGTCATATCCAGACTTCCAAGATGATCAGTCCGTTAAAGAAATGGAAAGGCTGACATCCATTATCAAGTCTGTACGTAATATTCGTTCTGAAGTTGACACGCCTATGTCGAAACAGATAAAGCTTTTGATTCAGGCAGAGAACAGCACAATCGTTGATGAACTGAATAGCGAACGGAACTATCTTGAGCGTTTCTGTAATACGAGCGAGTTGGAAATCGCTGAAACTGTAAATGCGCCTGCAAAGGCAATGTCTGCAGTTGTCACAGGAGCAGAATTATTCTTGCCGCTTGAAGGATTAATCGATTTTGACAAAGAAATCAAACGTTTAGAAAAAGAACTAGAAAAGTGGACGAAGGAAGTAGAGCGTGTCCAGAAAAAATTAGGCAACCAGGGCTTCATCAGCAAGGCACCAGAAAGTGTTATTGATGAGGAAAAACAAAAAGAAAAAGATTACCTAGAAAAACAAGCTAAGGTAAAAGCAAGACTTGAAGAATTGAAATAATCTCAAAAAAACAGCAACGTAGAATTTCTACGTTGCTGTTTTCTTAATAAAGGGAGAAGATCATTTATGATTTTGGAATCTGCTATGCTGTATATTGATTCTCAGAAAGAACAAGCATTTGAAGACGATTTCAAGAAAGCTTCAATAATTATATCATCTATGAAAGGCTATCTATCTCATGAGTTGCAACGGTGTATGGAAGTTAAAGGGAAATACTTGCTACTTGTCAGGTGGGAGACGCTTGAAGACCATACAATTGGTTTCCGTAGCTCCGAAGAATACAATGATTGGAAAACGATTTTGCATCATTATTATGAACCTTTTCCGATTGTGGAGCATTATGAAATAGTGAATTTGTAATTTTTCAAAATAAAAGCCAGATGGATTCTTGAAATAGAATCCGTCTGGCTATTTTTATAGTTTATTTTTAATTAGATTTACATACTTTTCTAAAATGTTGATTTTACTCGTAGCACTTAATGTACGAGACCCGACAATGTCCTCGATTTCATTGAAGAGAAACTCACCATTATTTCCAATTAGAAAATCAATGCCGACCATGCCGAAATCAAAACGATCAATAATCTTTTGGACAGGAGCGAGCTTATTTCCTTTTAAGGGATAGAAAGTCGCCTTTCCTCCCAATTTGAAATTCGCTCGGAAGTCCTGGTCACTTTCTCTTAGTACGGCACCGACAATATCTTTGCCAACAACAAAAACACGAATATCTTTCCCAGTTTGCACATCTGTTTTTTGTACAATAAGATCCGTTTGTGGCAATTTTGGAATGAGATTGATCCATTCATCGCGGGAACCTATCCAATAGACCTCTTTTCCGCCACGCCCCCCAGTTTGTTTCAGAACAAAAGGAAAATCAAGTGGAGGTTCTTTTGTTAAAAGATTCGTATGCAGGAACAATGTGTCATTCATTGGCAAACCTAGCTGCTGAACATGATGATGGGCAAGTGCTTTGTCATTCGCAATGCGTGATATTTCATAGGAGTTAAACGTTTGAACGCCTGCTGTTTCCAAATGTAGATTCAGGAGGGGCTCGATTGTACGGACAATTGCAAAATCAGGTTTCTCTACCTTACCGTTTTTGTAAATCGCGGTTTCATCGCCAATAATTCCAATGACGAGCTGCTCTCGCAATACAAATTCAAGTTCAAGTTTCTGTTTTTTAGCTTCTTCAATAAACCATTTGATATAGCCTTCATTACCGAGTGTGTCTGCTTTACGGTATATAATCCAGCCTTTCTTCATAGTTAATTCCTTCTTTCACGTGTTTTCTTAAGTACATCAAGTACTATGGCATCAGAGGCATTAATGCCAGTGGCATCGTAGAGGTTGTGAATATGTGCATTTGAATTCACTTCACAAATAAGTGTTTCTTTTTCTCCATATAATAGATCGACACCAGCGAAATCGCAGCCAATCGCTTTGGCTGCCGCAATAGCCAGCCTACATTCTGCATCTGTTGGCGTGTAGGCGTGCATTTTTCCACCATTTGTGACATTAGCCCTGAAGTCGTCGACAGCTGTTCGTTTTACAGCAGCAACGACTTCTTCGCCTGCCACTTGGAGACGGAGGTCCAGTCCATGGCTTGTTTTAATAAATTCTTGGAATAGGAACGGTTTTCCACCAATTTTTTTCACCTGTTCTACCAACTCTGTGAAATGATGGACGAGGTATACTTGCTGGCCGAAAGACCCGAATGCTTCTTTTACAATCATCGGAAATCCGAGTATTTCAACAACACGCTTTAACTGCGCTTCCTCAAGTGGACTGTCTTTCAGAAACGTCATCGGAGCAGCAATTGTTTTTGGCATCGGAAGCTTATGATTAGCAAGTGCTTGATGACTCGCAATTTTATCATCGCTTATTTCAATCGCTTTTGCACTGTTGTATACCGGAATCCCCATTAATTCCAATTGCTTAGCCAAATAAAGATCTTTGTCTGTGAAAATAACATAGTCTGGAAGTGGCAATCCATCAGGTTTTAATAAATGGTGACCGTCTGTTTCCATCGTAACAAGCAAATCATTGTTCTTCACGAGATCTGTCTTACTTCCGGCGCGGCTTGCTGCAGCTTGCAACCATTCGGCGAAATCAAGAAATTTATTACCTGGCAATGTGCCATTATATACGATCCAACCATAATTCATTGTCGATATCCTCTCTGCTGTATTGCTTGTATAGCATACAAATTCTATAATGATTGTACTAGAAAAGATACGGAAAGTGGTGGCACCATGATTAAAACTTTATTAGAAGCAGAAGATTTCTTTGCCGAGCGAGCTATATTAGGCATTAAACCGGGACTTGAACGTGTACATGCTTTACTTGAAGAGGTTGGTCATCCTGAAAGGGCATTGAAAGGTATTCATATTGCTGGGACAAATGGCAAGGGATCCACTGCAAATTTCCTAATGGATGGATTAATTGAAAGTGGCTACACGGTTGGCTTTTTCACATCACCTAGTTTCTCTGGATTAAGAGGGCATATGTTCATTAATCACGAACAAATTTCAGAGACGGATTTCTTAGGAGTATTGAATAAACTTCTCCCAGCAATCGACAAATTGGATCAGGCAAAAATGGAGCCCACAGAATTTGAAATTATTACGGTTCTTGCTTTTATGTATTTGGAAAAACGTGCTGATATTGCTGTCATTGAAGCGGGTATGGGTGGCAGATTTGATACGACTAATTGCTTTGACCCCATACTCTCAATAATCACAAATGTAGCCAAGGACCATACAGCATTTCTTGGAAATACAATTGAACAGATTGCTAGCCATAAAGCAGGTATTATTAAAACACATCGTCCTATTATTACCGGGGAAATGTCTGATATGGGGCTTGCGGTCATAGAAAAAGAATCTATAGAAAAGAGTGCGCCGCATTATCATCTAGGTAAAGATTTTAATATTTATAATGCAAATGGCAGCCATTTTGAGTGGACAGGCAAAAATAAAAAGCACTTTGTTAAATTAACAATGCATGGTTCCCACCAAACGCAAAATGCGGCACTTGCAATTATGGCTCTTGAACTGCTTTCTGAGAATCATATTGCAATCAACGTCACAAAAGCAATCGACGCGATGTACAGTACTACAGTTGCTGGCCGATTTGAAGTGATTTCCACACAGCCATTAATTGTACTGGATGGTGCCCATAACCCCGATGGTATTAAAGCATTCACAGCCGAGGCAGCAGATTTTGCAAAGAACAAGCAAACTCATATTATTTTCAGTGCTTTTAAAGATAAGGAAATAGATAAAATGCTGGATTTGCTTCAGAAACAATTCGAATTTATTACACTCGTTCCTTTTAATCATCCTCGATCAATGTCTGAGAATGAATTAGCGCAATTGGCAAGTAGCAGAGGGTTAGAGTTCAATGCAGATTGGAAAAAAACAATTTCGGCTGCGCTGAAAGCTGAAGAGACTTGTTGTACTTTTATTACAGGTTCTCTGCATTTTATATTGCGTTCACGTGCTTATCTGTTGCAAATTAACGGGCAGTAATATTCACACATAAAGTCCATATGAAAAACTGTCCGTACAAGCGCAATTGGTTCAACTACTCTTCATTGAAAAAATCTTCATCAAATGGAGTTTAGTTTTATTGTCGAAAGGGCTATGAAATTGTATGAAAAAAGGCTGTTCCAGTTGACAGGAGCCGCCTTTTTTTGCGTGCAAGCTGTGATAGAGTTGAACCAATCTAGTTTATCTACCAATCCTAATAGCATTTCAAGGCGGAGATATGACTGCTTATTGATTTGCAATAATACTCTCTATTACAGAAAGCGGGCGATCGGATGTCTTGGAAAAGACCTGTTATCATATGGACAAGCAAAAATCCTGAAACGAAACATTCAGAGGGTATTCAAGAACAACATATTGAAGAGCAGGCAGCAGTGGCTGAAGAATTGATCTTCGATGAGACATATGCAAACGAACCTAAGCTTCCTGCAGTAGTAAAAAAGAAATCGAAACTCCAGGTTCTTCTTATAACAACGTTATCAGCTGTTGTGCTTGGATTTATCATTGGAGCAGTCATGTTAAAACTACTCACATCTTTTGAGGCTGAATCTCAATCAGTTAATGCTTCAGGTCAGACAAGTACCGCCTTAACACAAAAGTCCGTTTTGCTATCTGCATATGTATTGCAAGGTGGTGTGTTTTCCGAAAAGAAAAATGCTGAGCAATGGGTTGAAAAGTATAATAACCAAGGTGTTCCTGCTGTTATTTGGAAAAGTGAAGGGAATTTTTATTTGTTTGCTGGAGCTGCACCAGCGGAGAACCAGGCTAGAGAGCAGGCAAAGCAGATCAATACTAAGAAGTTAGATATTTATGTAAAAGAATGGACAGCGCCAATCGCAAAAGGTGCGCTGCTGAAGGATGAGAAAGAATGGCTTAATGAGTTTCAAGCCGTATGGTCGAGTTCATTGCAGAAAACAGCTGAATCAGGAGAGCGTTCTAATGATGAGTGGCAAAAGCTAATTAGAAATGCGCCTGCCCAATCAGCTACCTGCCAAAAACTTACGAGAACAATCTCGAAAAAAATGGACAAGCTCATTCATGAAGATCCAGCTCAAGTTCAACAAGCATTGTTAAATATTTGGAAAAGTGCTTCTTCTTCGTAAGTAAAATTGAAATTATCATTAGGAGAAATGCTTATTTACTAGGGCTTATGAGGTCATAATTAGCAATTTTATGTTTTCGCTTTTCCCACAACTGCTCGATATAATCGGCCGTGAAGGGAGGAGTGTCTGATGAAAGAAGTCCCAATTATGATTAAGGATGTACCGCTTGAAGACAGACCAAGAGAACGATTGCTGCAATTTGGTTCCAGCCATTTGTCGAATAGGGAGCTTCTCGCAATCTTGCTTGGCAGTGGGACAAGAACAGAATCTGTCATGTCACTTTCCAACCGTGTCTTGCTTCATTTTGATGGGTTAAAATTGCTAAATGAAGCAACGATTGAGGAGTTAACGGCGATTAAAGGAATTGGCAATGCGAAAGGTGTCCTTATCCTAGCGGCCCTTGAACTCGGCAGGAGACTGAATCAGTATCGTCCCCAAGAAAAGTATTTTATTCGTTCACCCGAAGATGGTGCAGATTATGTTATGGAAGAAATGCGTCAATTAAAACAGGAACATTTCGTTGTTTTGTTTCTTGATACTAAGAATCAGATTATTCATCGTCAGACGATTTTTATTGGAAGCTTAAATGCTTCTATTGTGCACCCAAGAGAAGTGTTTCGTGAAGCTGTGAGACGTTCTGCTGCCTCGATTATCTGCATACATAATCATCCCTCAGGAGACCCCGCTCCTTCACAGGAAGACATACAAGTAACACGCAGGCTCGTGGAAGCAGGAAAAATGATGGGGATCGAACTTTTGGATCATCTGATCATCGGAGACAGGCGTTTTGTTTCATTAAAAGAAAAAGGTTATGTGTAATGACTATCCAATTCCATTTTTTTTTCGTATAATTGGTAAGACGCTCAAAGCGCCATTTTCTCTTGAATAGGGAAATCGGCGCTTCTTGAAGTGGTCTGGAGAATAAATGAATTATTGGATTTTCTAAAAAGACATGATATTTACGAACCACTTCTTATAAAAAATGGAAGATTAGTGAAATGGAAATACGTCTATTTGGAAGTTTGGAGAAGAAAGGGAGATTTTTTTGGGGAAATTCAGTTTGTCGCAGGACCTGGGTATTGATTTAGGAACAGCGAATACACTTGTGTATTTAAAAGGCAAGGGCGTGCAGGTTAGAGAACCTTCTGTTGTTGCAAAAAATATAGAAACAGGCGAAATTGAGGCAGTCGGTAGTGCAGCACGTAATATGATAGGTCGTACACCAGGTAACATTTCAGTAATACGTCCAATGAAGGATGGCGTTATTGCTGATTATGATACAACAGCGTCTATGATGAAATATTACATCCAGAAAGCAATGAAGAAGAGATCATTTTTTGCTTCTAAACCAAATGTGATTGTTTGTGTACCTTCTGGAATTACAATGGTGGAAGAACGTGCAGTTATTGATGCAACAAAACAGGCTGGTGCAAAGGACGCTTTCCCAATTGCTGAACCTTTTGCAGCAGCAATTGGAGCTGACCTTCCTGTATGGGAACCAACGGGCAGCATGATTGTTGATATTGGTGGTGGTACCACAGAAGTAGCGGTCATTTCCCTTGGTGGTATCGTAACAAGCAGATCCATTCGAACTGCAGGTGATGATATGGATGAAGCAATCATTCACTTTGTCAGAAAGAATTATAATCTAATGATCGGTGAGCGTTCAGCAGAATCTATCAAAATGGAAATTGGTGCTGCAGGTGAAGTGAAGCAAGATGAAGAATTGGATATACGCGGGCGTGATTTGCTGACAGGATTACCAAAGACGATTACAATAACAAAGAAAGAAGTAGCTGCATCACTCGCAGATACAGTTGATTCCATTATAGAAGCAGTAAAGGGGACGCTTGAAAAAACGCCACCTGAACTTGCTGCAGATATCATGGATCGTGGTATTGTTCTAACCGGTGGAAGTTCATTGCTTAAGAATCTTGACCAAGTAATCAGCGACGAAACAAAAATGCCCGTATTTGTAACAGAAAATCCGCTCGAAAGCGTGGCAATTGGCACTGGGAAATCACTTGATTATATTCAACATTTCCGCAGTCATCCAAATGTGTCAACCCGCCAGAGTGCAGATTAAGCAGGTGATTTAATGTCTTTTTTTCGAAAGAAAGGTTTGTTTGTCCTTCTAATTGGGATTATCCTGCTCGTCGTACTTGTGGGATACTCACTTAGTGGCAGAACGCAGCTCTCATTACCAGAACAAATGATGAAAGATGTTGTAAGTTGGGTACAAAAAGGGGTTTCGGCTCCAGTACAATTTGTTAAAGGGATCTCTTCCAATGTAAGTGATATTAAGAATACTTATGAAGAGAACAGAGTTCTAAAGGAAAAGGTTTCCGAATACAAGGGACTTGTCTACGATGTTCAGAAACTGAAAGAGGAAAATGAGGAATTACGTAAGAATCTCGATATTGCTGATTCAATACGTGATTATCAACCGATTCAGGCTACGGTTATTTCCCGCTCTCCTGAGCGTTGGGTTGAGCAAGTTACTCTAAATAAAGGCAAGCACGATGGTGTGAAAGAAAATATGGCAGTCATGACAGCAGATGGTATGGTCGGTAAAATCCAAACTGCAGCTCAATTTAGCTCGACTGTTCAATTATTGTCTGGTTTTGATCAATTTAATCGTATCTCTGCAACAATCGCCCGTAAAAAGGGAAAACCTGTTTTTGGTATGGTTGAAGGTTTTGATGAAGAATCCAAATATCTAACCTTCCGCATCATTGAAGAATCTGATCAGAATGTAAAAAAAGGAGAAGATGTATTCTCCTCTGGTCTAGGAGGGAAATTCCCTGCTGGCCTACCTATAGGTAAAGTTAAAGAAGTTAAGCCTGACCAATTCGGATTAACGGAAACAGCGCTAATTGAACCGGCAGCTGATTTGTATAACTTGAATAACGTTATTGTTGTGAAGCGTTCGCTGGAAGTTGACGAGGGTGAAGAAGGGGATGATGAGCAGTGAAGAAGCTCCTCCTTCCCTTAATCCTATTTGTTGTTGTTGTTTTTGAAGGAACAGCACTTAATTTACTGCCAGCTAAAATAGTACTAGGTGATACATTTATCATTCCACATTGGGCACTTGCAGTTCTTTTGTATTTCGCTCTGTTTTATGACCGAGAAAATACGTATTACTCCATTATGTACGCTGGCATTTTTGGGTTGCTTATAGATGTTGTCTATACAAGTGTGCTTGGTGTCTACATGTTTTCCTATGCTTTTGTCATTT